>OODU01000685.1_pt1 | contig 37104 bp, 37 predicted proteins | sample 1671171 | NCBI WGS metagenome assembly OODU01 (sample SAMN06348129, study PRJEB24527) | human gut metagenome | biome: human gut; feature: ankylosing spondylitis patient; material: feces | host: Homo sapiens | place: China | collected 2015-10
CTTGACCGCGACGCGCTCATCACGCTCGCCGCCGCCTTGTTTCCCCTGACCGACGGCGACCGCCGTACCGACTCTCAAACCATCATTCTGGCCGGCATCCTGCTGTTTCTCGGGTTCTGAGAGAAAAAGGGCGAGCTATGCGCTCACCCTTTCTCGTTTTTATCCCTTTTTCAGCTTTTCGGATGCAAGATCCGCCAGTCTTGCGTAATCCGCAAGGCTGAGGCGTTCGCCGCGGATGCGCGCGTCCAGACCTGCCGCCTCGACGAGCGCAACGATCTCCTCCTTGCTCATTGCGCTCGCGAGCACCGGGCCGAGGGCGTTGACGAGCGTCTTACGGCGCATATTGAACGCAGCGCGGACCAGCGCGAAGAACAGCTTTTCGTCGCGCGTCTCGACCGCAGGCTGCGCGAGCGGCGTGAGCTTCAGCACCGCTGAGTCCACCTTCGGCCGCGGCACGAAGCAGTCCGCCGGTACGTCGAACAGGATCTCCGCCTTCGCGTGGTACTGTACATAGATCGAGAACGCGGAATACGCCGATGTGCCCGGCGCGGCACAGATGCGCTCCGCGACCTCCTTCTGCACCATGACCGTGATATGCTCGAACGCGCCGCTTTCCATGAGTGCGGTGATCGCAGGGGTCGTGATGTAGTACGGCAGGTTTGCGCAGGCGACCGCCCTGCCCTCACCGAACTTCTCGCGGCACAGCGCGGCAAGATCGAGCGCGAGCACGTCGCCCTGCACGACCTCAAAGTTGTCGAACTCTGCCATGGTCTCCGCAAGGACCGGCAGCAGCGCACGGTCAAGCTCGACCGAAACCACGTGCTCCGCGCGGCGGCACAGCTCCGCCGTCAGACAGCCCATGCCCGGGCCGACCTCCACGACGTTCCCCGCCTCGCGCGCGCCGCTCATCTCCGCGATGCGCTCGGGCACCGTGATGTCGGTCAGAAAGTTCTGGCCGAGCGACTTGGAAAAGTGGAACCCGTGCCGTCCCAGAACCGCACGGATGGTTTCAATATCACATAAATTCATTGCATTCTCCCCATGAAGTATCTCATTACAGTATCTTATGCCCGAAAAAAGCCGGCGACCCTGTGCCGCCGGCTTATCGTTTCTATGTATGCCCGCGCATTGCTGCGTGACGGGAAGGTTAATCGTCGCTTTCGATCAGACCGTAGCCGCCTGCCGCACGCTTGTAAACGACGGCGTGGCTGTTGTCGTTCTCCGAGTTGCGGAAGAAGTAGAACTGATGATCCAGCAGGTTCATCTGGAGGATCGCTTCCTCTACGCTCATCGGCTTTACGTCGAACTTCTTGCGGCGTACAACGTCGAAATCGTCCTCGGCGAACGCAGCCTGCTGCTCGGCGATCTTATCGAACGCACCCTCGCGCAGACGCTTCTCAAGGCGAGTCTTGTGCTTGCGGATCTGGCGCTCGATGCTGCTTACCGCACCGTCAACAGAGGCGAACATATCGCTCGTCGTCTCCTCGGCGCGAACGACCAGACCGACCTGGCGCACCGTAACTTCCACTGTCTGCTTGCCGCGCAGCTCGCTGAAGGTAAGAGTCGTGTCAGAGTCCTGCTGGAAATAGCGGTCGAGCTTCTCTACCTTGCGCAGCGCGTACGCACGCAGATCGTCGTCAATTTTCATTTTTCTCTCGACGATGGTGAACTTCATAACATCATCTCCTAACGGGCGTTGACCGCCCATGATACTTGCACCGTCCGGGCGGAGCATCCATCCGGATGGCCTATGGGGTTTTGCTATCTTTAGTATAGCACACCATAGGCAACTTGTCCAACAATTTTTATAAAGTTCACAGTTTGTTCAGTAAATTTAACTACATCCCTGCCGGGCGTATCAGATCTCGCCCTCCGCGTGACGGGTCACGTGGCAGGAGATGTTGACCACGCACGGCAGACCGGCGATGTGCGTGCCGAACGGCTCGATAGCGCAGGAAAGCGCGGTGACCGTGCCGCCGAGGCCCTGCGGACCGACACCCGAGGCGTTCACCTTGTCCAGAATACGCTGCTCCATGTCGGCGTAGAGCGGGTCGGCGTTGTGCTCGCCCACGCGGCGCAGCAGAGCACGCTTGGCGAGGTAGGCCGCCTTGTCACTCGTGCCGCCGAGGCCGACGCCGATAACGATCGGCGGGCAGGGGTTGGAGCCTGCGCCGATGCAGGCGTCCGCGATGAAGTCGATGATCTGCTCCTGCGTTGCCGCCGGGGTGAACATCTTCATCTTGGTCATGTTCTCCGAGCCGAAGCCCTTGGGCGCGACCGTGATTTTGACCTTGTCGCCCGGCACCATCGAGGTGTAGAGGATGCACGGGGTGTTGTCGTTGGTGTTCTCGCGGCGCAGCGGGTCGCCGACGACCGACAGGCGCAGATAGCCGTCGATATAGCCGCGGCGCACGCCCTCGGTGACTGCTTCCTCAAAGGAGCCGCCGGTCAGATGAACGTCCTGACCGATTTCCGCGAAAACGATGGCCATGCCGGTGTCCTGGCAGACCGGAACGTTGTTCTCGCGGGCGAGGTCGCAGTTCGCGATCATCTCGCCGAAAATCTCGCGGCCGAGCGGCGACTGCTCGGTCTGCTGACCGTTCACGAACGCCTCGCGCAGGTCAGCCGGAAGATAATAGTTCGCGTCGATACACAGCTTGCGCACCAGCGCCGTTACCTCAGAAACATCGATTGTCCTCATCTTGTCCTCCTGTATTCCGGTGTGCCGTTTACGAAAACAGCCTTCACCTGAGTTGCAATATCGAGCGGATCGCCGCTCCAGAGTACGCAGTCCGCGTCCAGACCAGCGCACAGGCTGCCGATGCGGTCGCTCAGTCCTGCGATCTTCGCCGGGACCGCCGTCACCGCACGCAGCGCGTCGGTTTTATCCATGCCCGCGCGGACCGCCAGCATGACGGCCACGGGCAGCAGCCGCAGCGGAATTTCCGGGTGATCGACCGTGATGGCGGTCGGGATTCCGGCTCGCGCGAGAATGCCGGGCGCCTCGTCGGTCAGATTTTTGATCTCGGGCTTGGAGCGGTCGGTCATGTACGGGCCGCAGACCACCGGAACGTGCTCCTCCGCGATGAGGTCCGCGACCAGATGCGCCTCCGTTCCGTGGATGATGACCGGGCGCAGGCCGAACTCCTTCGAGATGCGCAGCGCGGTGAAAATATCGTCCGCGCGGTGGGCGTGGAAATGCGCCTCGATGCCGCCGCGCAGCAGCGGAAGCAGCGCCTCCATCTTGCCGTCGTAATCCGGTCCCTCCTGCTCGGCATCGACCTCGGCGCGCGCCTTGCGGGCGAGATATTCGCGCCCCTTGTACAGCTCGTCGCGGATGAGCGCGGCGGTCGCCATGCGGGTGACCGGGGTTTCGTCCTTGTCGTGGTAGACCGACTTGGGGTTTTCGCCGAGGGCGAACTTGATGGCGAGCGGCGCTTTCACGATCATGTCGTCGATGCGGCGGCCTGCCGTCTTGACGAGCGCGATCTGTCCGCCGATGGCGTTCGCGCTGCCGGGAGAAACGCCCGCCGCGGTCACACCGGCTTCGAGCGCCTCGCGGAAGGCGTGGTCCATCGGGTTCACCGCGTCGATGGCACGCATCTGCGGCGTGACCGGGTCGGTGTCCTCGTTGCCGTCCGCACCCTCGAAGCCGAGGCCGTCCTCGTACAGACCGAGGTGCGAGTGGATGTCGATAAGACCCGGCGTCAGCACGCCGCCCTCGCCGTCAAGCACCTCCGCGCAGTCCGGCGCGTTATCCTCGCCGAGTGCGGCGATTTTGCCGTCTTTCAGCAGAATCCAGCCGAAAAACTGCCGGTTTTCGTCGTCCATTGTCAGAATGGTTACGTTTTTTATCAGAATTTCTTTCATGCAAACCTCAAAATAGCTGTTGACAGATATGGCATTTTATGGTATATTTACCTTGGCGGCAGGGAAAGCCGCCATGCACCGTTCATATCTTTATCCCCACACTTCTGCGTCCCGTTTTCCGGGGCGCATTTTTTTGCGTCCGGCTCATAAAAACAAAACCGAGGTTTCCCTCGGTTTTTGAGTTGTCAATCAAGACAATCAGCCATAAGCCTCGGCTGCCGCGCGGCAGCGCGTATGCAATACAGGCTGCGCAGCAGTCTGATAAAAACCGGGGGCGTGTACCTCGGTTTTTATACTTTAAGAGAGAGAAAAGTTTCTGCATAGGAACTTTTCTCCGTCCGTGTTCTGCGAAGCCAGAACACAATTGTCGGAAAAAACGTTAGTTTTTTCGACAGTTCATCTGCGGCGACGCGAACCGTTCTTGCGGTCGGTCGCGTGACGCACGTCCGCCTGACGGCTTTCGCTGTCCGTCATGAACGCCTTGAGCTTATCTTCAAAGGTCATGGTGGAAGGATCCTTCGGCGCCTGCTGTGCACGGCCGCGCGGTGCGCCCCCCTGACGCTGCTGGAAACGCGGCTGACGCGGCGCATATCCGCCACGCTCCGACCGCTCGTGCTGCTGACGCGGCTCCTGCGGCTGCGCCTTCTTGATGGACAGGTTGATACGGCCCTGCTGGTCGATGTTGATGATCTTCACCTTGACCTGCTGGCCTTCCTGCAGAAAATCCTTGATGTCGTTTACGAAACTCGACGCCACCTCAGAGATGTGCACCATGCCCGACTTGTTCTCCGGCAGGGCTACGAATGCACCGAACTTGGTGATGCCGGTTACCTTGCCTTCTACGATCGCTCCCACTGTCAAATCCATATACGCTGTTTTTGCCTCCGTTAATCTTTATGGGTAGCGCAGCTTTTTCGGCGCTGCCTTTACCTACCGGCTCGACGTATCGACGAAGATACGCTCACCCGGTTCCGCATAATTCAGCTTCGAGCGGGCAAGTTCAGAGATGTCCTCATCGGTCAGACCGGTCTGAATCTGTTCGCGCAGACTCTCGTTCGCTTCCTCATAGGTCTGGACCTGAATGTTAAGGTCGTCAAGCTCCTGCCGTTTTGCCTTGATCTGCGCCTTGAGCGTAAAGACCGTGCAAAGCGCGTAGACCGCAAACACCAGCATGACCACTCGGATCAGAACCAGCCTTCCGTCGCGTCTTGCCATCGTCTCACCTCTCCTGCCGCTGAACTGATTTGCTTTTTATTTTATACCTTTTTCGCGAAAAAGTGAAGAGGGTTTTGCAAACTTTTTTGCGAATTTCGCGGATTTTTTCACTGTCCGCCCGCGACACGCACCACCGAAGCGCCCCGCGTCCCCTGTTCAGTGTACTTTTCAGCGTCCGCACCGCGCCGCCGAATACCGGCATCGCAAAGCCGCTCAGCAGCGCAAAGTAAATTGCGCCCCCTGCCGCCGCGCCCGCGAGCGCGAACAGCCGCCACTGCCCCGCGGCGCTCACAAGGCCGAAGCGGAACGCCGCCGCGAGCGTCACCGCGCAGAACAGCGCGTCGCACACACCCTCCCCTGCGCCGCCGCGCCGGAGCGCCCGGAACACATCGTAGACGAGGCCTGCCCCCACGCCGAACAGCAGGCACTGCGCGAGCAGCACGAGCTGCGCCCGGTTGATGTCCGCCGTTATCATCCGCCGAACAGCCGCCGGAATACGCCGCCCCGCGCCGGTACCGTGTCGTCGTACTCAAGCAGCGAAATTTCGCCGCGCACGACCGTTTCCCCGGCGTCAAGCTGCAACTTTTCCACATGAAGCCCCTGTCCGCGCACGATGAGCATTCCCTTCGCCGTTTCGAGCAGCACCTGCTCCTCGTCGAAGCTCTGCACATCGGAAACGCCGGTCACGCGCAGCTTTTCGCGCTCCTCAAGCACAATGCTGTGCACCTGTGTCCGCTCGTTCTCCGTCATGGCTCTCTCCCCTTTCCGAAAAAACAAAAAACTCTCCTGCACACATCATATCTATGCGTGAAAGAGAGTTTTCAGAACTGCTTTTACAGGTTTTACTGCACCTCGCGGTACATTCCGGCGGCGTCCGCCTTGAGCGCGTGCTCCGCGATTTCGAGCACCTCGACCTTCATCGTGCGCTGGCCGAAGGCGATTTCGATAATGTCGCCGGTCTTGACCTGATAGGAGGCCTTGGCCGGCTTGCCGTTCACCGTGATGCGCGCCGCGTCGCAGGCGTCGTTTGCAACCGTGCGGCGCTTGATGAGGCGCGAAACCTTGAGATATTTGTCCAGTCTCACTTTGCGTTCACCTTGTCCTTGAGAGTGCGGCCCGGCTTGAATACCGGCAGGGTCGCCTGTTCGATTTCAATCGTTTCGCCCGTGCGCGGGTTGCGGCCGCTGCGTGCGGCGCGAACCTTGGTCTCGAACGAGCCGAAGCCGCTCAGCACGAGCCGGTCGCCCTGCACCATGAGGTCGCCGAGCGCGGCGAACACCGCGTCAACGATTTTTTCGGTGTCCTTCTTGGACATATCCGTTCTTTCGGCTACGAGCGAAATAAATTCGTTCTTTTTCATCTTTATCTCCTGTTTTGTCTGTTTATGCCTGATGCTCGTGCTCTTTCGCCTTGTCCCAGAGCGCGTCCAGCTCGGAGAGCGTCAGGTCGGAAAGGTTCTTTCCCTCGGCTGCGGCCTGCTTCTCCATGTCCGCAAAGCGACGCACGAACTTGTTGCAGGTCTTTTCGGCGGCGCGTTCCGAATCCACCTTAACGAAGCGCGAAACGTTCGTCACCGCGAAAATCAGGTCGCCGATCTCCTCCTCGATGTCGCCGTTGCCGTTAATGGCCGCGCGGACCTCCGCAAGTTCCTCCTCTACCTTGTCGAGCGCGCCCGAAACGTCCGGCCAGTCGAAGCCGACCTTCGCCGCCTTTTTCTGGAGCTTCTGTGCGCGGATGAGGCTCGGCAGGCTCTTGGACACGCTTTCGAGCGTCGAGGTGTCGGTCTCCTGCTTTTTCTCCTTGCGCTTGAGGTCGTCCCAGTTCGAGAGGATTTCATCGGTCGAGCCGACCTTGACATCACCGAAGATATGCGGATGGCGGAAAATCAGCTTCTTGCACACGCCGTCCGCGACGTCGTTCAGGTCAAAAACGCCCTTTTCCTTCTCCATCTGCGTGTGGAACACGACCTGAAGCAGCACATCGCCCAGCTCCTCCTTGAGGTGGTCGGTGTCGTTGTCGTCGATGGCCTCGCAGGCCTCGTAGGTCTCCTCAATGAAGTTCTGGCGGATGGAGTGATGGTCCTGCGCCTGGTCCCACATGCAGCCGTCCGGTGCGCGGAGGATTTCCATGATGCGCACGAGATCGTTCACATTATACTTGTCTTTCATTTCAAAATCAACCATTTTTCGTATTTCCTCACTTCAAATGTAAAATATCCGCGATTTTCGCGCCGTGCGGCAGAAGCAGCACGTCCGCCCGCTCGATGGCGTGGAGCGCGAGCAGCAGCATGCCGTAGACGAGGGCCGCCGCCGCAATAATGACGAGCGTTGCGAGCTTGTCGAAGGCACTCGCCGGAGCGAGACCCGCCATGCCCACGAGCGTCTTTCCGATAACGACCACCGCGCCCATGCCGAAGGTCGCGGCGAGCGGACGCAGCAGCGTGCGGCCGGCTGGCGGCAGTCCGTGCGACAGACGCGCGATATGGAACAGGTTGATGAGCGCGATGAGCCAGTAGCACAGCGCCGTGCTGATGGGTGCGCCCGCAATCGAGAACGTCGGGTTGCCGATCAGGAAATAGTCACCGCACAGCTTGACCGCCGCGCCGAGGCACATCGAAATCAGCGGCAGGTCGATGCGGCTGTACGCCTGAAGCACCGCATTCGTCACCGCGACGAGCGCCACCGCCGGAACGGCAAAGCCGAGGATGCTCATGAGCTGACCGCCGAGCACCGTGCCCGAGGACAGGAAGATGCGCAGGATGGGGCCGCCGAGCAGGAAAAAGCCTGCCCCCGCCGGAAGCGTCAGCATGAGCGTCATGCGGAGCGTAGTCGAGAGCGTGGCGTTCGCCTTGCGCTCGTCACCGGACGCGCGTGCACTCGCGATGGTCGGCAGGACGCTGACCGCAAGCGCGGTGATGAGCGTCTGCGGCAGGTTAAAGAAGTTGATAACGCCGGTGTAGATGCCGTAGGTCTGCATCGCCTCGTCCGCCGCCATATGCACCGCCGGGCTTTGCAGACGGCTCGAAATCAGCGCGACGTCGATAAGGTCGGTCACGCTCATGACCGAGGACGAGATCGTGATGGGGATGGACAGGCTGAGCAGCGTCTTGATGAGCGTCCCGGTCGGGCGGACGGTCGGGTCGAGCGAACGGATGCGCGTTTCGCCGCGCGTGAGCGCCGCCTGCACGAGCATGTAAGCCGCCGCCGCGACCTCGCCGATGGTGACGCCGAGCACGGTCAGCGCCGCGACTGCCGGGTCGTCAAAGCCACGTCCCACCGCCCAGTAGGCGAGGCCGAGGCCGATGAACAGCTTGCCCGCCGCCTCGATGACCTGTGAGACCGCCGTCGGCACCATGTTCGAGCGGCCCTGATAGTAGCCGCGGAAAACCGAGAGGATCGCGACCATGAGAACGCTCGGCGCGATAGCCATGACCGCAAGGCGCGAGTCCTCGCTCTTGATCCATGCAGCGAACGTCCCCGCGCCGAAGAACAGCGCGAGCGAGCACAGCGCTCCCACAGGGACGAATACCCCGGCCGCCACGCGCACGATGCGCTTTACCTCGTGCTCGCGTCCCTTTGCCGTCGCCTCTGCGACCATCTTGGACAGCGCCGCCGGCAGGCCGACCGTCGAGATGACGAGCATGGCGGTATAGATGCGGTACGCCGCCGAGAACATACCGAACGCCGGACTCTTGTCGCCGCCGATGAGGTTCTGGAGCGGTATCTGGAAAAAGGCGCCGATGACCTTGACGACAAGGCTTGCCGCCATCATAATGACCGCGCCCTGCAGAAAGCTCTGCTTAGCTGATTTTTTATGCAACGATGCACTCCCTTTCTGAGCAAAGTAAGCGTGCGGACAGTGTTTCATATCCGCACGCCGTTCAAACGATCATAATTCGGTTCCGCAGCCGGGACAGAAGCGGTCCTCGCGCGAGCAGGCTCTGCCGCAGTTCGGGCAGACGCAGACCGAGCGCATGGAGGCCAGCTGCTCCCGCAGCGATGCGAGCTGTTCCTGCTTCGCGTCCACTTCCGCGAGCTTCGCGTCCATTTCCTCGTTCGTTACCTCGTCCCCGCGGTGCAGCTCGTACACCATGCGGCCGATGTCGCGGAACAGCACGTCACACTCGGTGTTGATGTCGAAAATACGCAGATTGAGCCGGGTCGCAGCCGCCATTTCGGTGGCTTTTCTTCCGGCGGCGTCAGCGGCGCGTCCGACCGAACGGCCGGTGCGGTCTGCAACGCCCTTTACTCTGCCCAGCAGAGATTGTAACTTCGCGTCCATTTCTGTCACTCCTTTTGCTTCCGTGCAGGAGTCGCTGCACGTTTCAAGCCGATTATATCCTAATTTGCAAGGATTTGCAACTGTTATCCGATAAACTCATGCAGCACGCTGTCCTCGGGGATGCGTCCCTCATATGCGATGGGCGAAATCGTGCCAAGGATGTCGCTCACCGGCGCAAGGCCGGCGTCCTTGAGCGCGTCCCGGCACTCGCGCAGCACGGGCGTCAGTCGCTCCATTAAAATGTTCACCTCGTACGGCAGGAAGGTGTCGATGGCGATGTCTGCCTGTCCGCGGTAGGGCGAGATGTAGAGGCGCTCGCCGCGGCGCACCGAGTTCCACTGACGCAGGGTCGCCTCGACCGGCGAAGAGCGGAACAGGCTGTCGCGCATGGCGCGGCGCAGAAAGCGCAGCATATACGGCTCAAGCCGCGCCCCCTTTTCGGGCACAAGCGCGCTCGCGACCGAGAGATAGATGCTGGTCGCGCGGTGCGCCAGATCGCCCATGATGACGGGGTTGAACGAGTGGATGCCCTCGATCATGATGACCTCGTCCTTCCCGAGCTGAAGCGTGCGGTCGTGCGGAATGGAGGTGCGCGTTTCGAAGTCGAAGCGGGGCACGGAGACCTCCTCCCCTGCCGCGAGGCGCTTGAGGTCGCTCGACAGGCGTTCGAGGTCCATGCACTCCGGGCTTTCGAGGTCGGGCACGCCGTTTTCATCGTCCATCGGCTGGTCGTACTCGGTCGCGGTGCGGTAGTAGTCGTCCATGGACAGCATTTCCGCGTGCACGCCGGCAAGCTCCACGATACGCGCGATGCGGTCGTTCGTGGTGGTCTTGCCCGAGGACGACGGGCCGTTTATCAGCACGATCGGACAGCGCACATGGTCGCGTATGATCTCGTCCGCCGCCATGTGGATCTGGCGGTGGTAGTGCTCCTCGCAGTCGTGGATAAACGCCGCCGCGTCGCTTTCCGCGCGGCAGTTGATGTATCTTACCGTGTATTCAGACATAACACGCCCTCCTTACACTGAAATCGTTATTTTTTCGGGAACAGCAGTTTTTTCTTGCCCTCGCTCAGGCGGCCGGCGGCGCGGATATATTCGAGCGGATACTTGGGGTTGTTCGCCCGCTCAATCCAGCCGGTATCGCGGTCCACGCGCTTGGAAACGCCGCCCGCGCCGAGAGAAAGGATGGTCTGCAATTCCTCCATCATGGTCACATTGTAAAAGCATTCGGTTCCCGGCCTGCACCAGCCGACGTTTTCAAAGCCGCCCGCCATGAATTTCTGACGGTAGAGGTAGTACGGGCCGTAGCCTGCCTGCGGCAGAGCGCCGTAGGCGTAGTCAAGCATACGCGACACCGCGTCGTGCTGTGCGGCGGCCGCCGCCTTGTCGGTCAGGTCCGCGCCGCGCTTGATGGCGAGGGTGTGGACGGTGATATTCTCGGGCGCAAGGCCGATGAGCGTATCGATGGTATGCGCAAAGGTCTCCGGCGTGTCGCCGGTAAGGCCCGCGATAACATCCATGTTGATCTCGCGGAAGCCGGCCTGCCGCGCCTCGTCAAACGCACGCAGCACATCGGACGCGGCGTGTTTTCTGCCGATGGCGGCGAGCACGCTGTCCTCCATGGACTGCGGATTGATGCTGACGCGGCCGACGCCTGCGCTTTTCAGCACGCGGAGCTTTTCGGGCGTGATGGTGTCCGGTCGGCCCGCCTCGACCGTATATTCACGAAGCCCCGAAAGCTCGAAGCTGTCCGCGAGCGTTCCGGTGAGCCGCGCAAGCTGCTCCGCCGAGAGCGTCGTCGGCGTGCCGCCGCCGATGTAGATGCTCTGGACGCGCTTGCCAGCCTCGCGCACGAGCGCCGCGGTTTCGCGAATTTCGCCGCACAGGGTTTCGAGATACGGCTCGATAAGATTGCCGGACTGCGCGGTCGTAGACGACACGAACGAGCAGTAATAGCAGCGCGACGGGCAGAACGGAATGCCGACATAGAGTGAAATATCGTTTTCGCCGATGTCCTTATCCATCTCCATCGCGGTCGCGGCGGCGCGGATGGTGAGCGCGGTGCGCTCCGGGGACACATGATAGGTGTCGCGCAGCATGACGGCGGCCTCGCCCCTCGTTTTTCCGCGCTCGACCAGTCCGCGGGCGAGCTTTGCCGGACGGACGCCGGTCAGGCTGCCCCAGACGGGCGGCGCGTCGAGGAACGGCACGACCGCGTCGTAAATCGTCGTCTTGACGATGGTGCTGAGCGCACGCTTGTACGCGAGGGTATCCAGACCCTCGATTTCCGCCGACATCGTGCGCTCCTCGGCCCTGCCGCCGATGGTCACGCGGGCGGAGGCGGTCGCCTTTCCGTTCTCCTCACGGAGCGTGGACACGCAGATGTCTCCCTCCTCCTCGTGCTCGACGCGCGTGAGCGTTTCGGTCGGCAGCAGGTGCAGCAGCATCTCCTCTGCCGCGTGCTTCATGTCGTGCCCTGCGAGTACGTATTTCATCGGCCGTTCGCCTGCAACATATAGGGATTTGCCGCGCGTTCCTCGGAGAGAGTGGAGATGCCCTCGTGACCCGGGAATACCTTGTAGTCGCCCTCAAGCTCGGAAAGCCGCTTCAGCGAGCGCAGCATGGCGGAGAAGTCGCCGCCTTCGAGGTCGCAGCGGCCGCATTCGTGACGGAACAGCGTGTCGCCGGTGAACAGGCAGTCGCCGATTCTGATGACCGACGAGCCGGGCGTGTGGCCCGGGGTGCTCATGTAGACCGCAGTCATGCCGCCGAAGGTGATTTCCGTGCCCTCTTTCGCGAGAATATCCGGCGTATCCTGCACATAATTCCGCGCGAGCGAGCGGAACTGCCCCATGTTGTCGCGGCAGAGCAGCCACGTGTCCGCCTCCGGGCAGACAAACTGCGCCCCTGTCGCCTCCAGCACATCATGCACTGCGAGAATGTGGTCGAAGTGCGCGTGCGTCAGCAGAACGTATTTCACCGTCAGTTTTTCCTCGCTTACCGCGTGCAGAATGGATTTCGCGTTGTCGCCCGGGTCGATCACCGCCGCCTCGCGCGTTTTTTCGTCATATACAATATAGCAATTCGTGCCGACCACGCCGACAGTGAGCTGCATTAGTTTCATAATCTGTTTCCTTTCAAAATTCGTAAGGCTGAGATTGTAGGGCGGGCTGCCCCCAGTCCGCCGCATCGAACGGTGTACACCGATTGACAGCGGCGGGGTGAGGACACCCCGCCCTACGGTCATGCCGTTTGTTTCAGCGGCGCATCTCTCTCGTGTCCATCCACAGCGTGACCGGGCCGTCGTTTAAGAGCTCGACCTTCATATCTGCGCCGAACTCGCCGGTTTCGACCGGCAGGCCGCTCTCGCGGCAGCGTGCGATGAACTTTTCGTAAAGCGGGATGGCGGTCTCAGGACGCGCCGCGCCCGTGAAGCTCGGGCGGTTGCCCTTGCGGCAGTCGCCGTAAAGCGTGAACTGCGACACGATGAGCAGGCCGCCGCCCACATCCGCGAGCGAGCGGTTCATCTTGTCGTTTTCGTCCGTGAACACACGCATCTTGACCGTCTTATCCGCAAGATAGACCGCGTCGTCCTCGGTGTCGCCGTCCGTGATGCCGAGCAGGACGAGAAAGCCCTGCCCGATTTTTCCGTGTACCTCGCCGTCGATCGTGACCGAGGCGTGCGAAACGCGCTGTACCAACGCTCTCATAAAGTATATTCTCCTTCTTATCCGTAAAACACCAAAACGCCACAGCCTCAGCGCTATGACGTTTCAGCATCGTAAAATCAGTTTGTGTCGACCGTTCTCGTCACATCGACCACGCCCTTGACCGAGCGCAGGCGTGCGATGAGGTTGTCGAGCTGATGCACGCTCGTGACGTCTACGAGGACGTTTATCACACCGTAGCCGCCTTCGAGGTCGCGCGCCGACATATCGCGCACGTTGATTTTCGCGCCGGCGAAGATGAGCATGACATCGCTCAGCACGCCGATGCGGTTGCGGGTCGAAACCTGAAGCCCAGTCGAGAAGCGGTTGCGGCTGTCGCCGCCGGCCGCCATATCCTCGTCCCACCATGCGCGGACCCAGCGGTCGGGCTCCTCCTTCATGTGGACGTTTACGCAGTCGCGGCGGTGGATGGAAACGCCGTAGCCGCGCGTGACGAAGCCGACGATCTCATCGCCCGGGATAGGCGTGCAGCAGCGCGCGAACTTGACCAGACAGTTGTCGATGCCCTCGACAACGACGCCGTCCGAGGACTTGCTCGAGCGGACCGGCTTCTGCTCCTGCGGATGGGCGGCGCGTTCCGCCTGCTCGCGCTGACGGCGCAGCTTGCCGACGTCGTCCTTGACCTTGTTGAGGATTTTCGTTACCGTGATGCCGCCATAGCCGATGGCCGCGTACATCTCGTCCAGGCTCGAAAACGAGAACTTGTTGAACACGTTGCGGCGGATTTCCTCGTTTTCGTAGAAGCCGTTGTAGAGCAGGTTCGCGCGAAGCTCGCGGTCGAGCTCCTCCTTGCCGCTGACGATGTTCTCCTCGCGGCATTCTTTCTTGAACCACTGCTTGATTTTATTTCGCGCCTCGGTGGTCTTGACGATCTTCACCCAGTCGCGGCTCGGGCCGTGCGCCTCCTTGGAGGTCAGGATTTCAACGATGTCGCCGTTTTTGAGCTGGCTGTCGATGGGCGCGATGCGGCCGTTTATCTTGCAGCCGGTCATGCGGTTGCCGACCGCCGAATGGATGGCGTAGGCGAGGTCGATGGGGGTCGCGCCCGCCGGCATATTCACGACGTCGCCCTTCGGGGTAAAGACGAATACCTCGTCCGCGAACAGATCGACCTTGATGTTCTTGATGAAGTCCTCGGCCTCGGTGTCCTGCTGTGCTTCGAGCAGCTGGCGGATCCACGCGAAGGTCTCCTCGCCCGCCTTCTTATCCAGACCCTGCTTGTACTTCCAGTGCGCCGCTACGCCGTATTCCGCCATCTTGTGCATCTCGGTCGTGCGGATCTGGATTTCGAACGGAATGCCCGCGCGGCCGATGACGGTCGTGTGGAGCGACTGATAGCCGTTCGGCTTCGGGGTCGAGATATAGTCCTTGAAGCGGCCCGGAATGGGCTTGTAGAGGTCGTGCACGTAGCCGAGCACGTTATAGCAGTCCGCAACCGTGTCCACGATGACGCGCACCGCGCAGATGTCGTAGATTTCGTTGATGGTCTTGTGCTGCGCGTACATCTTGCGGTAGATGGAGTAGATGTGCTTGACGCGGGCGGAGATGGTATTGTTGATATGCGCCTCGGCGAGCTTTGCCGAAATGCGCTCCTGAATGCCCTTGAGGAACTCCTCGTGCTGCTCGCTCTGCGCCTTCAGTCCCTCGACGATCTCGTTATAGCCGATGGGGTCGAGGATTTTGAGCGACAGGTCCTCCAGCTCCCACTTGATGCGGCTCATGCCGAGTCGATGGGCGATCGGCGCGTAGATCTCCATGGTTTCGAGCGCCTTGTCGCGCTGCTTGCGCTCCGGGAGATACTGGAATGTGCGCGCGTTATGCAGGCGGTCGGCGAGCTTGATGAGGATAACGCGGATGTCCTTTGCCATGGCGAGGAACATCTTGCGCAGATCCTCGAACTGCTCCTGCTCCTTGGAGTAGCGCAGCATGCCGAGGCGCGTAACGCCGTCTACCAATTCCGCGACCGGCGTGCCGAACTTGTTTTCGATTTCCTTGTAGCCGAACTCGGTGTCCTCGATGCAGTCATGCAGGAGAGCGGCGCAGATGGAGTCGGTATCGAGACCCATCTCGACCACGATCTCCGCGACCGCGACCGGATGGATGATATACGGCTCGCCGTTGCGGCGCTTCTGTCCCTCGTGGGCGGCGGCGGCGCATTCATAGGCGGCGCGGATTTTCTTTATGTTGGCCTGCGGATTCTGTTTCTGCACTCGTTCGAGCAGGAATTCCAGTTTATTTTGCATAGTTTGTTCCCCCATTCACTCACCCCGCCATGCTTTGCAGTGTCCGCAGAACGACGGAGCCGGAAATATCCGCCTTACCCTCGTAAGGCTTGAGGCAGACGTTTATCATGCCTTCTTTGAAGTGATAACTGATAAGGCCGGACTCGGAAAAGACGTCGAGCGCCACCAGCAGCTTGCCGATGTTGATCTCGCGTCTGCTCTCCCAGGAAACGCGGCGCGAGAGCGCCCCGTCGGGCACGGAGAGCCGTCCGTCCTCCGCGCGGCAGACGATGTGCCGCCAGACGGCGACAAGGTCCTTGCGCTCGGGAAGCAGCCGCCGCGCCTCGAGCGCGGTCAGCGGTCCGTCCTGCATCAGAATGTTGTAAAGGTTGAGAATGAGCTGGTCGGCGCGGTGCTCGCACTCGCTCAGCTGCACATCGCAGATAACGAGCTGCACGCTGCGCCGGTGATGATATTCGTTGATTTCGAGGTGGAACGCGGCGTCTACCGTGCTGTCCGGGACGAAACCCAGTCCGCCCGCGCCGGTGCCGAACCAGATGGCGTTAAAGCGCACGCCGTCCTTCGAGAGCGCGAGGCGCACGTGGCGGTCGCTCGAAAGCGGCGTAATGTCCTCAACGACAAGGTCCTTCATGCAGAACACCGGCTCGGCGTTTTTCATGCCGTACGGCTCCAGCATCGAAAGGCCCTCGATGTTCTCGATGGTCAGCCACTCCTTTTCGACCATGCAGTCGATGTGCAGCTGCGGAATGAGCTGCTGGCGCGTGACATGGGTCTCGGCGTAGTCCTTGAGCCGCCGCTTGAGTTCGGGGATGTTGCCCTCGTCTATCGTAAGGCCGGCCGCGAGCGCGTGTCCGCCGTAGCGGTCGAGCAGGTCGGCGCAGCTCGTGAGCGCGTCAAACAGGTTGAAGCTGCCGATGGAGCGGCCCGAACCCTTGCCCACGCCGTCGCCATCAATGGAAATGAGCACGACCGGGCAGCCGTAGCGGTCGCACAGCCGCGAGCAGACGATGCCGATCACGCCCTGATGCCAGCCCTTTCCGGCGAGCACGATCATCTTGTCCTCGACCGGGTTGTATTCGTCTTTGAGCTGCGCGAGCGCCTGCTCGAGGATTTCGTTCTCGGTCGTCTGGCGCAGCTTGTTCTGCTCGCACAGCTCGGCGGCGAGGTGCATCGCACGGTCGAAGTTCTGCGTCAAAAACAGCTCGGCGGCGAGGTTTGCCTTACCCATGCGCCCGGCGGCGTTGATGCGCGGCGCGAGCACGAAGCTGATAGTCGAGGCGGTCAGATGGCGGTCGGCCATGCCGGACTCCGCGAGCAGCCGCTGAAGGCCGATGTTGCGCGTGTGCTCCATGCAGCGCAGCCCCTCGGCGACGAGAATGCGGTTTTCGCCCACGATGGGCATGACGTCCGCGACCGTGCCGAGCGCGACGAGGTCGGCGTACCGCGCAAGCATCGCGTCCGGGTCGCCCGAAAGCGCACAGATCAGCTTGAACGCGACGCCCACGCCCGCGAGACTGTCGAACGGGTAGGTGTCCCCCGCCTGCTTGCAGTCGATGACCGCTTCGGCCTCGGGCAGGTCGTCGTGGCACTCGTGGTGGTCGGTGATAACGACCTTCATGCCAAGCTCCCGCGCGAGCGCGATCTCCTCGTTCGCCGTGATGCCCGAATCCACCGTGATCATCAGGCGCGTGCCCCGGCGGTAAAGCTCCTCCATCGCCTGCCGCGTCAGACCGTAGCCCTCGCTCAGGCGGTTCGGGATATAATATTCGCACGCAGCGCCCTCGCTGCGCAGGTAATCGACCAGCGTGCAGGTCGCGGTAATGCCGTCAACATCGTAGTCGCCGTAGACCACGATGCGCTCGCCTCTCGCGAGCGAGCCGCGTATCGCCTCGACCGCCTTGTCCATGTCGCGCATCAGATGCGGGTCGTGCAGGCCGCTCCTGTCGCAGCTGAGAAACGCACGCGCCGCATCGGCGTTTTCGATGCCGCGGGCGGAAAGGACCGCCGCCGCGAGCGGAGCGCAGTGCATTTCCTGCGTAAGGCGCCGCACGCCGCCGGCATCCGGCTCGGCGATCATCCATCGTTTCGGTTTCATAGCTCTCCCTCTTTGGGTTTTTTAATTACAACTATTATACCAAAACGCCGCGATAATCTCAACATTTTTATGCAAATAGGCAAAAACGGGCACTTCCGCCGGAAAGCACCCGTTTTCTGCACCTTTTTATTCGTTTTTTGCGTCCATTGCGGCCTTTGTCCGCGCCAGCACCGGGCCGAGATAGCGTCCCGTGTAGGATTTTTCGCACTGCGCGACCTCCTCGGGCGTGCCGCTCGCGACGAGCCTGCCGCCGCCGTCGCCGCCCTCGGGGCCGAGGTCGAGGATATAGTCCGCCGTCTTGATGACGTCGAGGTTGTGCTCGATGACGACGACCGTGTTTCCGGCGTCTACGAGCTTCTGGAGCACATCCACAAGCCGGTGCACATCGGCAACGTGCAGGCCGGTGGTCGGCTCGTCGAGGATATAGATGGTCCTGCCGGTCGAGCGGCGGGAAAGCTCGGTGGCGAGCTTGGCTCTCTGCGCCTCGCCGCCCGAAAGGGTCGTGGAGGACTGGCCGAGCTTGACGTAGCCGAGGCCGACCTCACGCATGGTTTCGAGCCGCCGCGCGATCTTCGGCACGTTCGCGAAGAACTCGCACGCCTCATCCACCGTCATGTCGAGCACCTCGTAGATGTTTCTGCCCTTGTAGCGCACCTCAAGGGTCTCCTTGTTGTAGCGGTGTCCCTTGCAGACGTCGCACGGCACGTAAATATCCGGCAGGAAGTGCATTTCGATTTTGAGCAGGCCGTCGCCCGAGCAGGCCTCGCAGCGGCCGCCCTTGACGTTGAAGGAGAAGCGGCTCGCGTTGTAGCCGCGCGCCTTGGCGTCCGCCGTTTTCGCAAACAGGTCGCGGATGTCGTTGAACACGCCCGTATAGGTCGCGGGGTTGGAGCGCGGCGTGCGGCCGATGGGCGACTGGTCGATGTCGATAACTTTATCGAGGTTTTCCAGCCCCTCGATGCTGTCGAACGCGCCCGGACGGGTCTTTGCGCCGTTCAGCTCGGAGGCGAGCTTCTTGTAGAGTATCTCGTTAACAAACGAGGACTTGCCCGAGCCGGAAACGCCCGTGACGCAGGTCAGCGTGCCGAGCGGGATGGTGAAATCCGTGTGCTTTAAGTTGTTGACCGCGCAGCCCTTGACGGTGAGCTTTTTGCCCGTGCCCTTGCGGCGCAGTTCGGGAATCGGGATATATTTCCGTCCCGAGAGGTACTGACCGGTAAGCGAGTCGCATTTGAGCAGCTCATCCACCGTGCCCTGAAAGACGACCTCGCCGCCGTTCCGGCCCGCGCCGGGACCGATGTCTACGATGTGGTCGGAGGCGAACATGGTGTCCTCGTCGTGCTCGACCACGATGAGCGTATTGCCGAGGTCGCGCAGACGTTTAAGTGTCGCGAGCAGCTTGTCATTGTCGCGCTGATGCAGTCCGATGGACGGCTCGTCGAGGATATACAGCACACCCACGAGCGACGAGCCGATCTGGGTCGCGAGGCGGATGCGCTGGCTCTCGCCGCCCGACAGCGTGCCAGACGAGCGCGAAAGCGTCAGATATTCCAGACCGACCGACTGCAAAAAGCCGAGGCGGTCCATGATTTCTTTCATCACGCGGTCTCCGATCTTGTGCTGCATCTCACTCAGCTGGAGCATGTGCAGGAACTCCATCGCCTTGACGACGGATTTTTCGGAAAACTCCGCGATATTGAGTCCGCCGACCGTGACGGCGAGCACTTCGGGACGCAGGCGGCGTCCGCGGCAGGCCGGGCACGGGCTTTCGCTCATGACCTCCTCGATTTCGCCGCGCGACCATTCGCTGTTCGTTTCACGGTAGCGGCGCTCCAGGTTCGGGATAATGCCCTCGAACGGCTGGCTCATCGTGCCGCCGGAAACGCGGCTGACCGAAAGCGCAAGCGGCTCGCCGTCCGTGCCGTAAAGCAGCTCGTGCAGCGCCTGCTCAGAGAAGTCCTCGACCGGCGTTTCGAGGGTAAAGCCGTGCTTTTTGCCGAGGGCGGAGTAGTACATATAGGAAATACTGCCCGGCTCGGCGTTCGACCAGCCGGAGGCATGGATGGCGCCCTGCTTGATGGACAGGCGATGGTTCGGGAGCACGCGGTCGGGGTCCACGATTTTCTGGATGCCGAGGCCGGCGCAGGTCGGGCACGCGCCGTAAGGGTTGTTGAACGAGAACATACGCGGCGCAAGCTCCTCGATGGAGATGCCGCAGTCGTCGCAGGCGTAGTTCTGCGAAAAATGCAGCTCCTCGCCGCCGATGACGTCCGCAATCAGCAGACCGCCCGACAGCGCGCACGCGGTTTCGACCGAGTCGGTGATGCGTCCCCGTGCGTCCGGGTGGATAACCACGCGGTCCACCACGATTTCGATGTTGTGCTTTTTGGTCTTTGCGAGCTTGAACTCCTCGGCGAGGTCGCGGATTTCGCCGTCCACGCGCACGCGGACGTAGCCCTGACGGCGTGCGTCCTCGAAAATCTTGTTGTGCTCGCCCTTTTTGCCGCGAATGACTGGCGCGAGCAGCTGCACGCGCGTCTTTTCTTCGAGCGCCATCAGGCGATCAATGATCTGGTCGATGGTCTGCTGATGAATCTCCTTGCCGCATTTCGGGCAGTGCGGCGTGCCGATACGCGCCCAGAGCAGACGCATATAGTCGTAGATCTCCGTGACCGTGCCGACCGTCGAGCGCGGGTTCTGCGAGGTGGTCTTCTGGTCGATGGAGATGGCCGGCGACAGACCGTCGATGTAGTCCACGTCCGGCTTGTCCATCTGCCCGAGGAACTGCCGCGCGTAGCTCGACAGCGACTCGACATAGCGGCGCTGTCCCTCGGCGTAAATGGTGTCGAACGCCAGCGAGGACTTGCCCGAGCCGGACAGACCGGTGAACACCACCAGCTTGTCGCGCGGTATCTCAATGTCAATGTTTTTCAGATTGTGCTCTCTCGCACCTTTTATTTTAATGATGTCTTTCATTCGTTACCTCTTGGTAGTATTCATCCTGCGGCCATCGTGCAGGATTTTCTTCGATATAGCGAAAACGTATCTGATAGTCCTCATCGTCGCGGATAATATGGTCGTAAAATCCGGTCTGCCAGATGGAGAAACCGATTTTCCTCGTCGCCAGACCTTTTATGCCCTTGATGATTTCGTTTGCCGTAGGGCGGGGTGACCCCACCCCGCCGTTTTCCGGCGTAATCCGTATCAACATATGAATGTGGTTCGGCATAATCACATAACAATCAATATAAATACCCGGATAATATTTGGGAATATTTCGTATCATTTCATCCGCCGTATTTCCAATATCCGTCAGAGATACCTGCGGCGGGGTGAGGTCACCCCGCCCCACGATATGCGATAGCAGCGGTGCGCGGTTTTTCGTGCAGAACGTGATAAAATACACGCCTTCTTCGGCGTAATCATACTGTTTCAGGCGGATATGTTTTCTCTGCGCGCGGTTTTCCATTCCTTGTTTTTCAGCCTTCCTCCAGCGCCTTGATCTGGTCGCGGAGCTGGGCGGCGATCTCGAATTCGAGCATTTTCGCGGCTTCCTTCATCTGGCGGGTCAGTCGGGCGATCTCCTGCTGCTTTTCGCCCTTGGTGCGCAGTTTTTTCTTGCTGCTCGTCGGGACGTTCGAGGTGATTTCGATAACGTCCTGCACCTTTTTATGCACAGACTTCGGGATAATCCCGTGCGCCTTGTTGAAGGCGTCCTGCAAGGCGCGGCGGCGCTCGGTTTCGTCCATCGCGCGGCGCATCGAGGGGGTGATGCTGTCGGCATACAGCACGACTAAGCCGTGCTCGTTTCGGGCGGCGCGGCCGATGGTCTGGATGAGCGAGGTCTCGGAGCGCAGAAAGCCCTCCTTGTCCGCGTCGAGGATGGCGACGAGCGACACCTCCGGGATATCCAGACCCTCGCGCAGCAGGTTGATGCCGACGAGCACATCATAGACGCCGAGGCGCAGGTCGCGCACCAGCTCCTGCCGCTCGATGGTCTTGACGTCGTGGTGCATATAGCGCACCTTGATGCCGGCGGTTTCGAGATAATCGGTCAGGTCCTCGGCCATTTTCTTGGTGAGCGTGGTCACGAGCACCCGCTCGTTCTTCGCCGTGCGGGCGTTGATTTCGCCGATGAGGTCGTCGATCTGACCGTCCACCGGACGCACCACGACCTCCGGGTCGAGCAGACCGGTCGGGCGGATGACCTGCTCGACGACCTGACCCGAGCGCGAAAGCTCGTACTCGCCCGGCGTTGCGGAAACGTAGACGATCTGGTTGAGCCGCTCGTTGAACTCGTCGAAGTTCAGCGGACGGTTATCGTAGGCGCTCGGCAGGCGGAAGCCGTTTTCGACCAGACTTTCCTTGCGGGCGCGGTCGCCGTGATACATCGCGCGGACCTGCGGCAGCGTTACGTGGCTCTCGTCCACGATGAGCAGAAAATCCTTCGGGAAGTAGTCGATGAGCGTGTACGGCGCACTGCCCGGGGCACGGCGCGACAGCACGCGCGAATAGTTCTCGATGCCCGAGCAGAAGCCGATTTCCTGAAGCATTTCGATGTCGTAGCGCGTGCGCTGACCGATGCGCTGCGCCTCGATGAGCTTGCCGTTCTCCTCGAAATACTTGATGCGCTGCTCCATTTCGTCCTCAAGGTCCTTGATGGCTTCCTCAAGTTTCTCCTTCGGGGTGACGTAGTGGCTCGCCGGGAAGATCGCGATATGGCCAAGCTCGCCGAGCGCCACGCCGGTCAGGGGATTGATGCGGCTGATGCGGTCCACCTCGTCCCCGAAGAACTCGACGCGCACCACATCCTCATCCGAGTAAACCGGCCATATCTCGACCGTGTCGCCGCGCACGCGGAAGCGGTTGCGCTCGAAGGCGATGTCGTTGCGCTCGTACTGGATGTCGATGAGGCGGCGGATGAGCGCATCGCGGCTGATTTCCATGCCCGGACGCAGCGAAATGACCATGCTCTTGTAGTCGATCGGGTCGCCGAGTGAATAGATGCACGACACCGAGGACACGATGATAACGTCGCGGCGCTCGGCGAGCGCGGAGGTCGCGGAATGGCGCAGGCGGTCGATCTCGTCGTTGATGGCGGAGTCCTTTTCGATATAGGTATCGGTCGAGGCGATGTACGCCTCCGGCTGATAATAGTCGTAGTAGGAAACGAAGTATTCCACCGCGTTATCCGGAAAGAACTCCCGCAGCTCGGTGCACAGCTGCGCCGCAAGCGTTTTGTTGTGCGCGAGGACCAGGGTCGGGCGCTGCGTCTGCTCGATGATGTTCGCCATGGTGAACGTCTTGCCCGAGCCGGTGACGCCCATGAGCGTCTGCTCCTCGAGGCCGTTATTGATGCCCTCGACGAGCTTCGCTACCGCCTGCGGCTGATCGCCCGCCATTTTATACGGACTTACGATGTGAAAATCCGGCATCTGCTTCGCCTCCCTGCCCTGTTATACATCGTGAATGCGCTGCATCGCCTGACGGAGCGCGCGGTTGACGAGCGGACTGTTCGAAATCTCCGGGAACGGAACGGTCGGCTCGGGTGCGCCGTCGTGCGGACGCAGGCTCTTGCCCATCCAGAGAACGTCGCGCCACTGGCCGAACTTGTACATGCTCTCCTGATACGCGCCCGAAATGACAAAGCCCATCGCCTTGTGGAACTTCATCGAGCGCTCGTTGGGCGAGGTGATGCCGACGTAGATATTATAGTAGCCCTGCATCGCGAGCACCTCGAACAGCGCGGCGTAGATCGCGCCGGCGATGCCGTGGCGGTGCCAGTCCTGCGCAACGTAGATCGAGGTTTCGACCGACCACTGATACGCGGCGCGGGTGCGGTGCGGAGCGGCATAGCCGTAGCCGGCAACCTCGCCGTCGATGATGCACACGAGCCACGGCAGCTTTTCGGTAAAGGTGCGGATGCGGCGCGTGAACTCCTCCAGCGTCGGCGCATCGTATTCGCTCGAAACTGTGGTCTGAACGACATACGGCGCGTAGATGGCGAGCATTGCGGGGGCGTCGTCCACAGTCGCAGGACGCAGAATGATTTCTGACATATGTTTTCCCTCTTTTCACAGCCGCCCGCTTCCCTCGCTTCGAGGCAGGCAGACGAGCCGTCCTTTTCTTCTATTATATCCCCTGCGCCGCTCCGCTTCAACAGCTTTCTGCAAGGCCGATGCCAAAAACCGCACATTTGTTCGCATCATTTTTGTGCGCTTTTGCCCATGCAAAACGGCGTAAACCGCGCAGAACCTCGTTGCATTTTATCTTTTCGGGTAGTATACTAAATACACTGAGCAAAAAAACGCTCAGAGTCCGACCATACGCTTTCCCGCCTATTTTTCATTCTCCTGCGCAGAACGGCGGCGAGGCGCAGTCCAGAGGAGGTATCCCGTATTATGGTCCGTTACGGCTTTATCCATACCAAGGAGGACATCAAGTTTCTTGTGCTGTTCGCCATGGATCTTCTGCCCTTCCCCGTCACGTTCGAAACGGTCGTTGACCTTATCACATGGTGCGACGACGGCTTCGGCTATTTCGAGCTGAGCGAAGCGTTTTATGAGATGATCCCCACCGGCCACATCGACGAGAGCACGGAAAACGGCGTCAAGCACTACACCATCACCGAAAAGGGCCGCGAGGCGACGCGCATCTTCGAGAAGCAGCTGCCCTATCCGGTCCGCGAGGCGGCGCAGAGAAGCGCGCTGCGCGTTGTGCGGCAGATCCGCCGCGACGCTGCCATTCACACCTCCGTGACCGAGCACGGCGAGCACGACCTGACCGTCCGCATGGAGATGGAGCAGGTGTTCGCCATCGAGATGGCGGTCGTGAGCCACGAGCAGGCGACCATGCTCGAACGTACCTTTAAGAACAATGCCGAAGCCATCTATCAGAAGCTGCTCGGCGTCATGACGCAGGAATATCCCGAATAAGAAAGAGGCATCCCCCGTGAAATATCTCAAACAACTCGCTTTGCTGCTCGCGTGCTGCGTCGGCGGCAATCTGATCTCCGCCCTGCTGCACGGCGCCCTCCCCGGCAATGTGCTCGGTCTTACGCTGCTGCTCGTGCTGCTCATCTGCCGCGCTGTCAAGCTGCACCACGTAGAAGACACCGCCGATTTTCTGCTTCAGAACATGGCGTTCTTTTTCCTTCCGGCGTGCCTCGGTATTCTCGATATTTTCGCCGACATCAAGGGCGAAATTCTCGCCATTCTGGCGGTCTGCCTGCTCACCACGCTGTGCACCGCCGCGGCGACCGCGCTGACCGTACATATCGTTCTCAAGCTCCAGCATCGTGAAAGTGAGGAGGCGTTTGACCATGACTGAGCTTCTTACCTCTCCGCTTACGTGGATGTTCCTGTCCATCTTCTGCTACGCCATCGGCGTGGCCATCCAGCAGAAAACCGGCTCGCCGGTCTGCAATCCGCTGCTTATCGCGTCCATTCTGGTCGGCATTCTGCTTATCGTGAGCGGCACGACCTACCAGACCTACGAGGAGTCGGGTCAGCTGATTTCGTTCTTCCTGACGCCCGCGACCGTGGCGCTCGCCATCCCGATTTACCGCAAGCTGGACGTCCTGCTGCATAACCTGCTGCCCATCCTGCTCGGCGCCTTCGTCGGCTCGCTCGTATCCATCAGCAGCGTTATCCTGTTCAGCCATCTGTTCGGTCTCTCCGACGCCACCACCCGCTCGCTCATTCCGAAATCGGTCACGACCCCGATCGGCGTAGCGCTTGCGGAGATGCTCGGCGGCGTCACCTCGATCACGGCGATCGCCATCGTCATCACCGGTATTTTCGGCGCGATTCTGCTGCCGACGTTTCTCAAGTGCATCGGTGTGCGCAATCCGATGCAGATGGGTCTGTCCATCGGCACGGCGGCGCACGCGGTTGGTACGTCCCGCGCGATTCAGCTCGGCGAGACTGAGGGCGCAATCAGCGGTCTGGCCATCGGCGTGGCGGGTCTGCTGACGGCGTTCATCGTATCCGCCCTGTCGGCGTTCCTCTAAAGCGCCCTGAGAGGGCGCGGGCCTTTTCTCCCTCCGAGGGAGGGGGCCCTTTTTTCTCCCTCCGAGGGAGAGGGCGAACGGTTCCGCCGTTCCTGCGGCCTGACGCAGGAGGCGAGGGAATGCTGCCGACCCGGCAGCCGGGGTTTGCACGCTGCGGCGTGCGGGGACGTGCCGCCACCCGGCGGCGGGGGCAAAAGGGGGACAGGACACCTTGACAGGTTTCGGCCGTAGCCCACTAAACCTTATTCCCGCGCCGTGCGCGGATTAAACGAGCGCTATCCCCTCTTGCGACTCCCCAACTTTCCTTTGCGCCGCGTAAGCGTTGCTTCGCGGCTAAAAAACGAGGAGAGCACAGATTTTACCTCTGTGCTCTCCTTTTTCTTTTGCCATGGCTCTGCGATTGCGCGGTTTGCCGCGCATAACAGTGCGCGGCCGGTCGGGTTACGGTCGTTTCCGTGGATGATGATTTTCACCCATCTGCCGCGCACTGATATGCGCGGAAACCATGGGCGAAGCCATCCCCAAACGGCGGCGGAATGCCGTGGATTGTAACGCGGTCTTAATTGCGTCCCCCGCGCCTTAGCCGCGCGACCGCAGGGAGTCGCGGCAGACCGGAAGGTCAGGGGAGTCGCAAGAGGGGGTATAGCGCTCATTTAATCCGCGCACGGCGCGGGAATAAGGTTTAGTGGGCTACGGCCGAAACCTGTCAAGGTGTCCTGTACCCCCTTTTGCAAGCCCCGGCTGCCGCCCAGCAGCATCTCCCCGCCGCCGGACGGCGGCACGTCCTCGCACGCCGCAGCGTGCGAAATCCCCCGCTGCCGGATGGCAGCATTCCCTCGCCTCCTGCGTCCAAGGCCGCAGGAACGGCGGAACCGTTTGCGCTCTCCCTCGAAGGGAGAAAAAGGGCGCCCACCCTTGGGAGGGATTGTTAAGCGCTTCGCTTAACGGCGATTTTCTCCACGATGGATTTCGCGATAAGAATGCCGACGAGGCAGATAACGCCCATCAGGACGATGGTGCCGCCGGGTTTCAGGCCGCCGTAGTAGGCGATGACAAGTCCGGCTACCGTGAACAGCTCGGCAAAGCCGATGGACGCCCAGACCGTGCCGCGGTAGCTCTTCGCGAGCTGCATCGCGCAGGCGACCGGCAGGACCATCATGCTCGACACGATGAGCGCGCCGACCGTTCGCGCGGCGATTGCGACCGTGACTGCTGTCAGCAGGGTGAAAATAGTCGAAACCACGTTCACCGGTACGCCGGACAGCCGCGCCGCACGCTCATCGAGCGCGATGGAGAACAGCTCCTTGTAAAGCAGCACACTCGCGAGCAGCACGAGCAGGCTGACCGCCGCCACGCTGTACAGCTCCGCGTCGCTGATGGCAACGATTGAGCCGAACAGGAAGCTGTTGAAGTTCGCGGCGTTCTTTGTGAAGCCGGACAGCACGCCCGCAAGGCCGACGCCTGCCGACAGCATGACCGAAATCGACAGCTCGGCATAGCGCGGGAACCGGCGGCGGATACCCTCGATGCCGAAGGCTGCGCCCACGCAGAACACGGACGCGCCGAACACAGGGTTGACATTGAGCAGCAGACCCGCCGCGACACCGGCGAGTGAGGTGTGGCTGAGTGCATCACCGAGCATGGACAGGCGGCGCAGCACGACCGTCACGCCGATGAGCGGGATAATGAGCGCCAGCAGCACGCCGACGATAAACGCACGCTGCATGAACGCATATTCAAACATTTCCATGACTGCCTCCTGTGTGGGTGTGGTGATGCGCCAGCTCGTCAAGAATTTCGTCCGGGGTGAGCGCGTCAACCGTGCCGTCCTCCAGACGGAGAATGCCGGTCACGTCGTGCGCCACAGCACGGATGTCGTGGGTGACGAGCAGGACGGTGATGCCGGTCTCGCGGTTCAGCCGGTGCAGCAGCTCGCGGAACGAGGCCGCATTCTGCGCGTCAACGCCGGTCATCGGCTCGTCCAGAACGAGCAGCGAGGGATTGTTTACGAGCGCACGTGCGAGCAGGATGCGCTGCCGCTGACCGCCCGACAGGTCGCCGATGGGGCGTTTTTCGAAGCCGTCCATGCCGACAAGCGACAGCGCACGGGCGATTTCCCGGCGGTTCGCGGCGTTTGCGAAGCGAAACAGGCCGATTTTCTTGTAAAGTCCGGCGCTTACGACCTCGCTGACCGAGGCAGGGAAGTCGGCGTAGCCGGCCTGCGTGCCCTGCGGCACATAGCCGATGCGCGGCCACTCGCGGAACGAGCGGATGGGCGTGCCAAGAAGCGAAAGCGTGCCGGCGGTCGGGGTCAGCTCGCCGAGCAAGAGCTTGAGCAGCGTGGACTTGCCTGCGCCGTTCGCGCCGATGAGCGCGGTGTACGAGCCTTCCGGCACTGCGAAGCTGACGTTTTCGAGCACGGGGAGCGTGCCGTAGGAGAAAGAGAGGTTCTGCGCCTCAATGGCGGTATTGTTCATTATTTGAGCGCCTCCGTAAGCGCGGCGAGGTTGTCGCGCATGACCGAAAAATAGTCTGCACCGGCGGCAAGCTGCTCGTCGGACAGACCCTCATAGGGGTTCAGCATCTTTGCTTCCGCGCCGGTTTCGGACGCGATGGTCTGCGCGACCTTGGGGGAAACAAGCTCCTCGAAAAAGATGGTGCGCACGTTGTTTGCGCGGACGAAGTCGATGACCTCCGCCATGCGGCCGGGGTCCGGCTCGGAGTCGGGGGAAAGCCCCTCGATGCCGACCTGCTCCAGGCCGTAGGCCGCGCACAGATAGCCGAACGCCTCGTGCGCCACGACGATGGTCTTGTTCGGCAGGGGAGAAAGCGTGTCGCTGTATTCCTTGTCGAGCGCGTCCAGCTCGGCGGCGTATTTGTCGAAGTTCGCCTGATAGGTTTGGGCGTTCGCCGGGTCGGCTTCCGCAAGGGCGTCCTTGATGGTTTCCATCTCGGTTTTCGCGTTCTCGGGGTCGAGCCAGACGTGCGGGTCGAAGTCGCCGTGGTGATGGTCTGCGCCCTCGTGCTCATGGGCGTGCTCGTGCTCGCCGTCGGTCGTCATCAGCTCGACGTTCTCGCTCGCCATGACAACGCGCAGAGAGTCGCTCTTGCTCGTGAGCAGGTCGTCCGCCCAGGTTTCCATATCCGCGCCGTTATAGACGAACATATCCGCCTTTTCGAGGTTCTTGAGGTCGTTCGTGGACGGCTCCCAGTCGTGCGGCTCGGTGCCGGAGGGGACCATGTTCGTGACGTCTACGAGGTCACCGCCGATTTTGCAGGTGAAGTCGTACATGGGGTAGAAGCTCGTCAGCACGCGCAGCTTTCCGTCCGCGTTCGTGTCGGTTTCGGCGGAAGAGCCGCAGCCGGTGAGCAGAGAGAGCGAAAGCGTGCCCGCACACGCGAGCGCGAGGATTCTTTTAATGTTCATGGCAGCAGCCTCCATTGCAGATGTGTTCGCGGGGCGTTTCCTCGCCCGCGCATTTGGCGCACAGACCGTAGAGCACGGTGCGCGACGGCTCGATTCGGAAGCCGTGGGCGTCCTTCAGGTGGGTGGAAAGCTCGTCGAGCATATGGCATTCGAGCGGACGGGTCGCGCCGCACTGAAGGCAGACCAGCTTGCCGTGGGCGGCGGTCTCCGGGCGGCCGACGTAGCAGTAGCGTGCGCTCGAACGGTCCACCGAGGGCACCTTGGACACCACGCCGTCCGAAACGAGGCGCTCGACCGTGCGGTAGACCGTGGACTGACCGACCGCGACGCCGTCCTGCGTCAGGCGCAGGCGGATTTCGTCCACCGTCAGAAACTGCTCCTCATGTTCCTGAAGCAGCGAGAGAATGCTGTCTTTCTGTTTCGTATGGTATTGCAAAGTATCGTTACCTCCATCGCCGGGTTTTTCGGCGAAATCCCTGCCGGGCGGCAGGAGCGAATTTGAAAGTGATTTTCATTTTGATTTATATGATACTCTGACGACGCCGTTTTGTCAAGGGCGAAATACGTCAATTCCGCCAAAAACGTACAAAAACGCGGGTTTCGCTTGCTTGACAGGGGGGAGTATGGTATACTATACGATAATTGGGCTTTGCGGCGCGGGACAAAAGAGAGCCAGCGCCGGATTTCAGAGAGGAGAAACTTGCACCATGATGATCACCTGTCCGCATTGTCAGGCCGAAAACGACTTTAAGGTTATCGACCATATCAATATCGACCGAAATCCCGAGCTGCGGGCGAAGGTGCAGGATCTTTCCTGCTTCCGTATCGAATGCCCAAACTGCGGGGAAACCGCGATTGCGGTCCACCCCTGTCTGTATCATGACATGTCGAACCAGTTCATGGTCTGGCTGTGGCCGGAGGAGGACAACCCGCCGCGTGCGGAGTTCGACCCGCTCGCCGGCTACAAGCTGCGCATCGTGGACAGCTTAAACGGCTTCCGCGAGAAGATCAGCATTCTTGAACGCGGACTGGACGACCGGACCATCGAGATCATGAAGCTGCTGCTGTTCTCGCAGCTCAACCGCGACCTCGACGTTGTGGAGCTGCTGTTCCACGAGCTGGACGAACGCACGGGCGACTTCCGCTTTGTCGCGGTTCTCTCGGACGGCGCGGAGCAGTACGCCGCCATGCCGGGCGCGGCCTACCAGAAGCTGCACGAGGACGTAGAGGCGTATCTCTACACCTCGGGCGGCGAGTTTGCACGCATTGATATGCAGTGGGCGCAGCAGGCGCTGGAGCTGCTGCACGAACTGGGGTGAGCTGTCGCGAAACCACGGTTTCGCCGACAAGTGTGTTCTGACAGCGCTTTGCGCCGCAGAACACGGACGGAGAAAAGTTCCTATGCAGAAACTTTTCTCTCTCTCATAGTATAAAAACCGAGGTACACGCCCCCGGTTTTTATGCAGCCACTCCGTGACTGCTTTTTCATGCGCGCTTCCGCGCGTCGGCTGATGTAACGCAGAAACAGAGCTTTATCGAAAAAAATAAACCGGCATAAGCCGGTTTATCCGAGAAGCAGCTGCGTGAGCGTTCCGCCGAGGGCGGCGAGAACGAAGGTCGCGAGAATGACGGGGGCAGCCTTGCGGCGTCCCTGCTTTTCGCCGAGCAGCACGATATAGCCGAAGCCTGCGCCGGTGGAAAGACCGGCGACCAGTGCGCCGAAGCTGATGGCGCCGCCGACGTAAAGCTCGCTGAGTAACACGCTCATCGCGCAGCTCGGGACGAGTCCCAGCACCGCACAGAGCAGCGGCTGAAAGATGCTGCCGCCGAGCAGTACGGACGCGAGCCGCGCTTCACCCACGCCGAGAATGAGCAGGTCGAGCGCAAGCAGCACCGCGAACAGGAAAAGCGAGGTCTTGAGCGTGTGGCCGAGAATATTCGGCAGCGGGTCGCCGCAGCCGCAGGCGTTCAGCTCGATTTCGAGCGGCTCGTCGATTTTGACCTCACGCCTGCGGAACACCGTCAGGCGCAGCAGATAGCCGCCGAGCGCCGCGAGGACGAACTTGACCGCGAGGAGCACGATGATGTCTTTTGCGCTGCATCCGCCCGCGAGCATGACCGGCACGGCCTCGTCCGAGGTCGCGAGAAACACCGCCACGAGCGTCGCCGGGGCGAGATAGCCCGCCGAAAACAGGGCGCTTGCCGCCGCCGAGAAGCCGCATTGCGGAATGCTTCCGGCGAGTGCGCCGACCGCGGGGCCGAACTGTGCCGTGCGCGAGAGCAGGGCGGGCGTATCGGTCAGCCGGTTTTCGATATAATATAGTAATGCGTAGACCGCAAGCAGAAGGGGAACGGTTTTCAGTACGTCGAAAAACGCCTCCTGCACGGTCGAGAGTACAGCTGTCATGTGATTTTACCTCATCCGTTACAGATTGCCGCTAAAAGAGTCGGCAAAGCATAGTATACCACATCTGCGCCGCCGTCCGCAATCGGGATTTACGGGCACGGCCGGTTTTTCAAGAAGGAAACGAAAGATTTTTATGAAATTCAAAGAACTGAAACTCAATAGAAACATTCTCAAGGCGCTGGCCGAGGCCGGCTATGAGCAGCCGACCCCCATTCAGGAGCAGTCCATCCCGTCTGTTCTTGAGGGGCGCGACCTGCTCGGCTGTGCGCAGACCGGCACGGGCAAGACCTGCGCGTTTTCCGTGCCGATCATCCAGCGGCTCGACGAGGACGCCGGACGCGGCATCCGTGCGCTCATTCTTACTCCGACGCGCGAGCTTGCGCTTCAGATCTATGAGAATGTATGCCAGTACGCGCGTTATATGCCCGTAACGGCGGCGGTCATCTTCGGCGGCGTGTCGCAGGTGCCGCAGGTCGAGGCCATCGAGCGCGGCGCGGACATCCTCATCGCGACCCCGGGCCGCCTGTGGGACCTCATGGGTCAGAAAATCGTAAAGCTGAACAAGGTCGAAACCTTTGTGCTCGACGAGGCGGACAGAATGCTCGACATGGGCTTTTTCCCGGACGTCAAGCGCATCGTAAAGCAGCTGCCGGCAAAGCGCCAGACGCTGCTGTTCTCCGCGACCATTCCGGCGGAAATCGCAGACCTCGCGGACAGCATGCTCAAGAACCCGGTCAAGATCTCGGTCACGCCGAGCGCGCGTCCGGTCGAGAAGATCGAGCAGCAGGTCTACTTCGTTGAGAAGGCCGAAAAGCGCACGCTGCTGCCCGAGATCATCCGCAAGGCGAACGTCCACCAGACTCTCGTCTTTACCCGCACCAAGCACGGCGCGGACCGCGTGGCACGCGACCTCAACCGAGCGGGCATCCTCACGCGCTCCATCCATGGCGACAAGTCGCAGAACCAGCGTCAGCGTGCGCTCTCCGACTTCAAGGAGTGCAAGATTGCGGTGCTCGTTGCGACCGACATCGCTGCACGCGGCATCGACATCAGCGAGCTGCCGCTCGTTATCAACTTCGACCTGCCGAACATTCCGGAGACCTACGTCCACCGCATCGGCCGCACCGGCAGAGCAGGGCAGGAGGGCACGGCGATCTCGTTCTGCGACAAGTCCGAGCGCCCGTACCTCGCGGACATCGAAAAGCTGACCGGCATTCGCATTCCGGTCGTCGGTGAAATCCCGCACGACGAGTCCAAGGACAAGGAGAAGCTCGACCGTCAGCGCCGCGCCTCCAAGGCGTCCAACCGCCGCCGTGACACGACGAGCGAGAACGCTTCGGCTGAGGCTGTCGCAGAGGAGGCCGAGCGCGAAAAGCAGGCCAAGCGCAAGGCGCGTACCGCGCGTGCGGCCGCAACGGCCAAGAAGCCGCGCCGCGAAAAGACACAGGAGCACAAGCAGGAGAAAAGGCAGGAGCAGCAGGCAAAGAGCGCCGCGCCCCGCGCTTCCCGTTCCTCGCGCGGCTCCGGCCGCCGCCGCGATCCCTACGCACGCTTCGAGAAGAACGAGCCGCGCTTTGACGCGCACACGCCCTCGCGTGCCTACGCACTGAGCGATGAGGCGACGGAGCGCATCCGCAAGAAGGTCGAGGCCGCGCTCGCGGCGCGCAATGAGCGCCTGCTGAACGGCGATAAGGCCGAGAACAAGCCGAAGAAGAGCGCAAGAGGCGGCCGCAGCGGCAGAAACGGCCGCGGTGCGCACAGCAAGCACCCGGCACAGGAGGCACAGGCAAAGACGGCGGATGCCAAGCCCGTCGCACCGCGCCGCCGTCACCGCCGCCGCACGCCGAACAAGCCGCAGCAGAAGTAAAGAGGAAACGAACTGCGGCTCGACAGAAAGAGAGTATATCCGCCGGGAGGGGAGAAAACCCGGCGGAATCGGTAGAGATAAAAACGAAAGGGACGATTTGGGACCATGAACGGCGCAAAACACCGCTTTTCCCTGATTTTGACCTGTCTGCTGCTGACGGGTCTGACCGCCGTCTATCCATTTCTGCTGTACACGGACAATGCGTTCGTGACCAAGTGGCGCGAATGGTATATCGAAACGGCGATGGGCACGATGACTCACCAGTGGCTCGCAACAAGCTTTATCCCGCACGACATGATCGAGCAGGTCATGACCAAGCGCTATCTGATGAATCAGAAGCAGGCGGGCGCGGAGAGCTTCTGGGACTTGCCGCTCGAAATCGATGGCGAAGAACAGGTCATCAGTCCGAAGGCGAAGTTCTACAAGCTGTACAGCGAGCTGGACGAAACCGCGTTTGAGAGCTTCCTCGAAGACAACCCGGACATCAAGTCGCAGGGCTACGAGGCGTTCGACTTCGACTTCATCGGTGACCCGACCAAGAAGGGTTACGACACCGGACTCAAAACCAAGCAGGGCGACCCGGTGCTTGCGCTCGACGTCAAGCGCGGCATCATGATCGTGGAGCAGACGGGCGAGGACGCGCTCGGTCTGGAGTACGCGGGCAAGCTCGCGCTGTGCAAAAAGCCGGAGAACGTCTATGTCGGCACCTGCGAGGGTCTCGGCGACTACGGCTCATATGTTTCCGAAATTGCAGACCGGTACAGCGCAACGCTCGGCATCAATGCGTCCGGCTTCGCGGATTACGAGGGCAACGGCACGGGCGGCCTGCCCTACGGCTTCCTCAAGAGCGAGGGCACGGAAATTCAGGGCGCGGTCGGAAACGGCTGGAAGATCATCGGCTTCGACGAGAGCAATCATCTTCAGGTCGGCGAGTTTTCGGACACGAGCGGGCTGCGCGACGCGGTCGAGTTCCATCCGGCGCTCATCATCAACGGCCAGAACCTTGTGGCCGGTACGGGTCTGAACGACCAGCAGCCGCGTACCGCCATCGGCCAGACCAAGGACGGCACGGTGCTCATGCTCGTCATCGATGGCCGCCAGTTCCACTCGTTCGGCGTTTCCATCGAGCGCTGCGGCGAGATCATGGAGAAGTACGGCGCATATCAGGCGTCCATGCTCGACGGCGGCTCGTCCTCGGTCATGGTCTACAAGGGCCGCGAGATTACGAGTCCGACCACACTCTCGCAGAATGAAGAGGGCAGAACGCTGCCGGACGCCTTCCTCGTGAAGTAAAAAGGTCCGTCCGGGCGGCCGCCGCGCCGCCCTCATAGACGGAGAAAAATTATTTCTTCTTTTCGGCAAAAAAGACTTGTCAATCCGCCGATAGAATGATATAATAATTAAGTACCTGTGAAACGGGTGCGCTACGGAGAAGTATCGAAGTGGTCATAACGAGCTCGACTCGAAATCGAGTTGGCGGTAACACGCCACGTGGGTTCGAATCCCACCTTCTCCGCCAAAATAAAGACCATCCATCCGGATGGTCTTTATTTTTTACTCCGAAGGTGGGATTCGAAAGGCGGCTCTTAGAAACATGCCAGTGGCATGTTTCAACCGCCGTGGCTTTTCCGCAGAAAAGGAATCCCACCGCCCAGATCTCAGCGCCCGCTCTATACGGAGGGATGGGCGGCTCTTAGCAGAGTGCATGAGGTGCTTGCGTAACATCTCCGCAAAAAAAATAAAAAAATTTACTGTTGATGTTTTTATGTGTAATTGTAATTCTGGGATTCAGAAGTAGTACGGTACAGGCTGCGATGGCAGATTTGGCAGTGGATTATGAGATGGGGACGGAATATACTGGGTATGTAACCGGAACGTATGGACAAGATACAGAGGAGGTTGGAGCAAGATATTTTAGATTCAATATAACTGAGAAATCGCATGTGACATTATATTGTTGGTATAAGGACAACGGATATGGTGGCACAATATATGATTCAAAGGGAAAAGCTGTATTGAGAGTACAGGATTTGAAGTTTCAAACAAACCAGGCTACAGGTTGGAGTCAGGCGAAACTGAGTAGAGAACTTTCAGTGGGGACATATTACTTAAAATAGATGATAATGGTGGCAGAGGAATACAGTCATTTGATTTTAAGTTTATAATTCAGGCAGAAAAACAGATCAAACTCTCCAAAGGCACACTAAAATCTTTAAAAAGTACCAAAAAAGGTCAGATGACCGTGAAGTGTGCATCCACAAAAAATGCCATTGGTTACAGGATACAATATTCTACAGATTATAAATTCAAAAAAGGTGTCAAAACAGTGTATTCAGCAGGCACAACCAGGACAATAAAAGGGCTGAAAAAGGGAAAACGATATTATGTAAAAGTTTGTCCATACACGGTATATGATGATGGTACGAAGGTCTACGGACAGAATTCGTATGTGAAAACGGTTGTGGTAAAAAAGAAATAACAGAATAAGATGATTGAGAGGGATGTTGTGTTGAGTGCAATGTCCTTCTTTTTTATTCATGTAAAAACAGGTGTAATCTTTGGCTTTATCAAAGATGCAAAAAACGAGTTTCGAATGAAACTCGTTTTTTACATAACAAAAGCGGGTGATGGGAATCGAATTCTGCACCCATCTCGCCAATACTGATAAATAGGAGGTTTATTCAATGCTTCGCTCCTATCGTACCAAGAACGTACTTTCGAATCTTAATCTCTATATTATATTCATTCAGAAATCATGTCAATCCCTTTACCGTTAGGCACTCGTAGAGTGGGGATTTACATGATTTTCTTTTAATATTTAGATAAAATCCGTAAAATAAAAAGTGCTATGTTTCAAAAGCAACCCTTTGAAACATAGCTTGATTGTAATAATTCATTATAGATATAAAACATACATTGACCAATGATTAAATATCTGAATTACTTGTCTGTGGCTGTGAAGAAGTACTGACCGTCAACGAACACATCTTTATAATCCATTACAGTAAATGCCTTACTAAAATCAACAGTACTATATGCATTATTCTGCGTAGCTGTTAATTTGCCAATAAGAAAAACTACCCCATCATAGCTTGTTGGATGATGTACTGTAACTGTGACCGTATTTCCATTCTGCTTTACATCCGTAGAGCAATCATACTGCTGACCATCTACATCAAATACACAAACATCATTATGTGATGAACCACCACCAATTAGAGCTGTTGTAAGTTCACTCTCATAACTTGTACCTGTATATCTGTCGAATGCTGAGATATTGTAGGATACCCCAGAATTGTCTAAATTCTTATCTGCAACTACAGTAAATGTCGTATCAGAATAACCATCCTCAGAAGATGCAACTGTTTCAACTGATGTAGTAACTGCTAAGTCTGTAAGCTCATCACTACCATACTTAGCTACCTGAATAGTCATTGAACCGTTAGGTGTAATTGTAAGACCATTCTCTGCAAGGAAATCAGATGCAACTTCCTCAACCGGGGCTTCGGTTGTGACCTCTGTTGTCTCCTCAACTACTGTTTCGGTTGCTTCGCTTTCTTTCTCTGTTGTGATTTCAACCTTTGTATCATCAGTCTTTGTCACTTCTTTGTTGTCTCCACAACCTGTGAGCATCATTCCTAACATAGATGCTACTAAAATTCCTGTTAATGCTTTCTTTTTCATAAGTAACTTCTCTCCTTATATATTATATTTGTAGCATAAATATGCCACATAACTCACATAGTATCATATCACAATAAATAATACAATAATAATATAAATATGTGAGGTATTAACTATGTTTAAGATACAAAAAGACTATTCCGATTATGAATATAAATCTTTACGTTTGCCTGCTGAATTAATCAAACAAGTTCAGACACTGGCTGATGCAAACAATCTTTCTTTTAGTAAAGTAGTTATTCAATTGATAGAATACGCTTTGAATACTGTGGAA
>OODU01000698.1_pt1 | contig 36809 bp, 20 predicted proteins | sample 1671171 | NCBI WGS metagenome assembly OODU01 (sample SAMN06348129, study PRJEB24527) | human gut metagenome | biome: human gut; feature: ankylosing spondylitis patient; material: feces | host: Homo sapiens | place: China | collected 2015-10
GGCGACCACCGAGATCTACACTCTTTCCCTACACGACGCTCTTCCGATCTCAATGTTGTCATTGACAGCTTATGCAGGGGATAGTTTACCTCTTTCTGTGGCTGTATCGGAGACAAAAGAGTTTATTCAAGTATCTGGACATGGTATAGATACTTCTAACGTGATTCAACAAGAGAGGATAATACAAGGAACGGTTTTGGAAGAAGGAACGAATGAACCTCTTGTTGGAGTGAATGTTGTTGTTAAAGGAACTACTATCGGTACCACGACTGATATTGATGGAAAATACTCTATAAAAATACCTTCTGATAAGGCAATATTAGTCTTTTCTTATATTGGTCAAAAAACGGAAGAATATTCGGTTAAAGGCTTAAACTTTTTGAATGTTATCATGAAGAGTGATGCTACAATGTTGTCAGAAGTTGTGGTATACACTGGTTATATGACACAGAAGAAAGCGGATTTGACAGGTTCTGTTGCAATGGCAAATGCGAGTGATTTAAAGAAAAATGCTTCTGCCAATGCCATGAAGTCATTACAAGGAAAGATGGCTGGTGTGCATATCACTACAAATGGTGGTAATCCTGCTGAAGGAACTACGGTGCAGATTCGTGGATTGTCTTCTCTTTCGGGAGGAGTTAAGCCTTTAATTGTTTTGGATGGTATGCCTACTGAAAATTTGAATCTTCGTGATATAAATTCTGGTGATATTGAATCTATTCAAGTTTTGAAAGATGCAGCATCTGCCTCTATTTATGGTGCAAGAGCTTCCGGTGGTGTTATTTTGATTCAGACAAAAAAGGGTCAAGCAGGTAAGACAAACATTGAGTATAATGGTAGTGTTTCTATCAATACTGTATTGAACAAACCTACTTTGATGAATGCTGAACAATATGGTAGAGCGGCATTCCAAGCTCAAGCTTATGATGAAAGAGTATATGGTACTTCTATTTCTTTGCCTTCAGCGTATAATTATACATGGCATAGAGGTGATAATGGAATAGCTGTTTTGGACGAGGTTAAAGTTGCTGAATACCTTAATGCAGACCAAACTGTAAGAGGAAGTGATACAGATTGGATGGGAGAAATTTTTCAGACTGCTATTTCTCATAATCATCAGTTGACCATTTCTAATGGTTCTGAGAAATCCAAAAGCTTGTTCTCGTTGGGTTATTTCAATAATGAAGGTACACAGATACATACATTCTTCAGACAATATTCGATACGTGCTAATACTGAATATAGTTTGATAAAAAATCATTTGAAAGTTGGTGAAAATCTTGCAGTATCTTATTTGCAGTATAGAGACCAAAGTGAAACATGGTGGGCGATGATTAATCCTCCTGCCTCTCCTGTATATGATGAAAATGGTGGATGGGCTGGTGCTCCGGGTTTTGATGATTTTACCAACCCTGTTCGATTATTGACAATGAATAAGGATAATATCAATAATTATGTGAAGATTATTGGTAATATTTTCCTCGATTTGAATATTTGGAAAGGCATTTCGGCAAGAACCCAGTTCGGTCTTGATTATGGCAATGCTTATAATCGTGCTGTTGATGGTGTTTGGTCGGAAACTGGAGGAAGAAATAGCGATGGAGAAAACTATGTAGGCAGTTATCAATCACATCCGTTGAGTTATGTATGGACTAACACTTTGTCATATACATTGAGTACTGGTAAACACAATTTGGATGTTGTGTTGGGTACTGAGGCAACCAGATTCGTTCAAGAAGGATTTTCTGCAAGAAGAGAAGGTATTTATTTGGAAGATAGAGATTTTGCACATATTGGTGTAACTACCGGAGAGAAATATAACTTAGGTAGTTCTGCAGATGAATATACCTATTTCTCTTTGTTTGGTAAGGCCAACTATGTTTATAACGGAAAGTACTTGCTGTCTGCTACCGTTCGCCGTGACGGTTCTTCTTTATTCGGTGAGAATAACCGTTATGCTACTTTCCCTGCTTTCTCCGTTGGTTGGAGAATCAAGGATGAAGCTTTTATGGAAGATTTTGACTTTCTGTCCGATCTTAAATTACGTGCTAGCTGGGGAGCAAACGGAAGTGTGCAAGGTCTTCCGAGAGGATATACTACCACTCCGTTTACAACAGATTATTTTGGAACATCTTATCCTATTCAGGGTAATGAGAGCGGTCCCTTGTATTCCGGTTATAAGAGAACTTGGCTTGGTAATCCTGACTTGAAGTGGGAAACTACTACGCAGACGGATTTGGCTGTCGACTTCGGATTTTTCAACCAACGTCTTACAGGTTCTTTAGGATACTATTTCAAGAAGACAAAGGATATTCTTGTACAGACTCCTTATATTGCTGTGATGGGAGAAGGTGGAGAACCTTGGATTAATGGTGCAAATATGAATAATCAAGGTCTTGAATTTGAAGTTAGTTTTAGGAATGACCCAAGTGCCGAATTCCAGTATACTATTTCAGCAAATATAGGTACTTATAAGACGAAATTGACAGAGCTTCCTGAAAACGTAATTAATAAATATCCGGGAGATGGTGTCCGTGACTTCGTTATTGGTAGGTCTCCCAATGTATTTTATGGTCTTGTAGCTGATGGAATTTTCAAGACACAAGAGGAAGTGGATAACCATGCTGAACAACCAGGAAAAGCTATTGGTCGAATTCGTTATAAAGATTTGGATGGTGATGGTCGTGTAGATGAATTGACTGACAGAACGTATATCGGAACAGCCGATCCAGATTTCTTTGGAGGAATCACTTTCGATTTCAAATATCGTAATTTTGATTTGAATATGTTTTTCCAAGGTGTGTTTGGTAATCAGGTAAGTAATGATTGGAAGCGTCAGAGTGATTTTTGGCATATATCAGGTTCCGTTCCTGTCGGAAAAAATCATCCGACTAGATTATTGGATGCTTGGTCGTTTGACAATCCTGATTCAGATATTCCGGCGATGACAAATGTTATGACCAATAATGAACAGAGAATGTCTACTTATTATATAGAAGATGGTTCTTACTTGAAGTTGAGAAATATAGAATTGGGTTATACTTTTCCTGCTAAAATCACCAACAAGATGATGATGAAAAATTTGAGAGTATATGCTTCTGCAAGAAACGTATTTACTTTGAAGAAATTCTGGGGAGATGACCAATTTACAAGTTTTGACCCGGAAATGTCTGGTTATGGATATTTGACTCCATTCACAATGACTTTCGGACTTAATGTTACATTTTAATTAAAAAAACACAATGAAAAAGTTTATATCATCATTATTGATTTTAACCGCTACATTCGGCTTGACCGGATGTGAGGATTTCCTACAAGTAAATCCCAAACAAGTTTTGGATGAGAACTTGCTTGTTAAACCAAGTGATATGGAAGGCTTTGTAACAGCTGCTTATGCAAGAATGACAGATATTCCGTCTTGGGATTCACCATTCTCACCTTGGTGGTCTGGTTCTCTTCGTTCTGATGACTCTTATAAAGGAGGAGGAGGCGTCTGGGACGGCGGCGATGGATGGGGATATATGGAAACCTTTGTGAATTTGACTCCTAATGGCTGGCCTATTGATTACCCTTGGTATGTTTCTTATCAAGTTATCCAAAGATGTAATACTGCAATCCAGAAAATGCAGCCGATTTCTGAAGAAGATTTTCCAGTAAAGAACAGTCGAATGGGTGAGATGCTGTTTCTTCGCGGATTTACTCACTTCAGACTGAAAGAGTTCTTCAAATATATACCTTACATGGATGAAACTATAACAGGTACTTCTGCAGATTTTGAGGCTGTACCGAATAGGGACAAGAACTATCCGAATGATCAGTATCTGTGGGAGAGAATTCTTAAGGATTTCAAGGATGCAGAGTCATATCTTCCAGAAGTACAGATAGATAAAGGAAGAGTCAATAAGAATGCGGCAACGGCAATGGTTGCAAGAACATTGATGTTTATGGCTTATGAGCAAGATGAGAGACATCAGGTGATTAATGTAAACAAAGAACGGCTGAATGAAGCTTTGATTTATCTGAACAAGTTGACGGAACAAGAAGGTAAAGCTTTGGACTTATGTAGCAATTTTGGTGAGAATTTCATGATTGAGTCTGATAACAATACGAAAGAATCCATTTGGGAGATTCAGTATTCTATCAATGATAATAGTTCTACTGGGGGTAAAATCAATAGAAGTGAAGGACTGAATCATCCGTGGAATTGGGGAGGTTTTCAGTGTTGTGGTTTCCATCATGCAAGCTATACAATGGGTAATGCTTTCAAGACTGGTGAAAATGGATTACCGTTGTTTGATACCTATAATGATGATTGCTATGGTGATTACATAAAGAAAGCCGATGGTTCGGATGATATTACACTTGTAGATGCCGGTAATAAGGCTTTCTTCGACCGCTACACTTTCGACCCTCGTTTCAGTCATACGATATGTGCACCCGGACAGCCTTGGAAGTATGACCCTTATTTGATTTTTGAGGCCCGTGGTATTCGTAATGGTGTTGAGTATGGTTATTTGAAATCTGTGAAGGAATTACCGCATCCTAATTGTGACTGTTTGCTGTACGATGGTTGGCAGTTTAACTCTATGAACAAGAGATTAATCAGATATGATGAAGTGATACTATGGAAAGCAGAAGTCCTAATTCAATTGGACAGACAAGATGAAGCTTTGCCTTTGATTAATAAAATTCGTCAGCGTGCCGCCAATAGTCTTGAGAATCTGAAAACTGCGGATGGAAGCTATATTCTGAACTACAAATGTGAGTTGTATAAACCTGGTGTGAATTGTACATGGACCAAAGAATTTGCATGGAAGGCCATGGAATGGGAAAACCGTCTTGAACTAGCTTGTGAAGGACGCCGTTTCTTCGACTTGCAGCGTTGGGGAACTCTGGAGAAAACGATGAATGCTTATTTTGCAGTGGAAAGAAATAGATTTGACTGGATGAATATAGCACGCTTTACTGCTGGTAGAGATGAATTCTTCCCCATATCACAGGCTCAGATGAAGTGGGCAAAAGGTAATTATACACAAAATCCGGGATATTAATATTAAACTTTTAGAATTATGATTATGAAAAATATAGTAAGAATATGCATGGTAATATTTACTTGTTTATTGTTTACTGGTTGTTACGACAGAGATGTTGTAGGCAGTAAAGGAACACATTATATTTTGCCTAAAGTGGAAAACCTTGATTATTCAGTACAAGGGAATACAGTGAAGTTGACATGGCAAATTCCAGATAATATACCTGATGAGTTTTTGAGGCCTCTTGAAGTAAGTATTCAGAAAGTGGAGAATGACATCTATAGAGATGTGATAACCATTGGTAATGAAGGGACATTTGCCGAAGGCATTGCAATCGATGCGAATAAAAGGTACAGATTCGTTGTAAAATTGGTAGGAAACTTGACAGACGAAGTTGTAGAAACCGGAATATCCAGCAGAATATACTCCGAAGGTCAGGTAATTGACATTCAATAATTAAAGTTTGCTGTATCATAGATGCAGTCCGGTATTTCTATGCTTCCCGTGTACTGCATCTATAGATACAGTAAACTGACTTAAAACAGACGCTATGAAAAATATTCTATTTATGGTTCTTTCTTTCTCTATATTCTTGTTGTTTTCTTGTTCGGATAAAGAGGAAAATGAGCCTTTTATACCAGTTGATGAGATTATCTCTGCGAAAACTTTTCTGATTCCAAATAAAGACACGAAGGTTGTTTCAACGATTCTGAATTTTAAGAATATAGATGCCATAGATTATCTGATGGTTCGAAAAAGTGGAGGAAATAGTTATTCAGTCAAAATAGATAGAAATGAGTTAACTGCAGATTATGTATTTAATTATGTGGTTCAGAAGACGGATCCCCAGAATTTTAGATTGATATTGGTAGCAGTTTATAAAGATGGAAACAAATCGAATGACCTTTCTTTGAATGTGGATAACCGTTGGGGATTCTTTATCCGAAGCGTCAGTCGTACTGCTCGTGTAACTGGTAGTTCTATGGACGGAGAAAACTTCCCAAACCCTAATAATACTGCGACAAAATGGAATGTAGGAGGAACAGATCTTGGCATTATTTGGGAGATGCAGCCCGGAAAATATGGAATTTTCTTTGGTGATACTTTTGGGTATGACTTTAAGCCTAATCTGGCTAATCCTGGACCTAACGGAGGGAGTTGGCGTAGTAATGTGCTGGCTTTCTCGGAGGATAATGATTTAGAAGATGGATTGTCATTCAGCAATATGGCTACTGATGATAAAGGGTATGCCCGCGAGATAGTATATGGGGGAAAAGATTCGTCAGGTAATGGTGATTGGACTTCTATCCCAACAGCTGCTATTCGTGCTAATGGAATAGATTATGTGCATTATTTTAATATGAGAAATTGGACGGGATGGATTACAAATTATTCGGGAATATATAAGTCGGTTGATAATGGTTTGACATGGGCTAAATGTAAAGATATAACCTTCTCATCTTATAGTTTTTTTGGCCAGGTAGGGTACTTTAAGAAAGATGGATATGTTTATATGATAGGTACTCAAACGGGGAGGGATAGCAATGCTAAATTAGCACGATTTCATGAAACAGATATTGAGAATAAGACAGCTTATGAATATTGGAATGCTTTTACTAATCAATGGATAAAAGGCAATGAAAATGAGGCAACAGTATTAATAGAAGATAAGGTTGGTGAACTTTCTTTTATATATAACGAGACACATAAGAAATGGATAATTGCTTATTTCAATGCAGATAGATATAATATAACTATGCGTACGGCAGAAGACATAACTGGCCCATGGAGTGAACCCTATGAGCTTGCTAATGGTAGAGAGTATGCCCAATTGTATGGTTCTTACATTCATCCGTTGTCGGTAACTGGTGATAATTTATATTTTACGATGTCAATGTGGATGCCTTATAATGTTTTTTTAATGAAGGCTGAATTGGCTGATATGGGAGAGTTTTAATTATATTGATAAATATAATATCATGAACACACGCACATTAATTATAACTTTTGTTTGGATGATAATGTCCAACATAGGCATCTGTGCTCAAGAGCATTGGGATGCACAAGAGAGAATTGAGTTGAATAAGGGTGTTTTTCCGAAAAATTTTAGTAAAGCTATTGATGCTATACAGTATGATTTATTAGGAATTGAGAGAGGAAAAAGCCATGTGAAAGTGATAGATAACAACACTTTGTACATAAACCTTTCTTTTTCGCTTAAAAACTCTGTTCAACAAGGTGATTGGCGTATAGCCGTAAAGCCGGATTTTTTACCTTCGTTCCATTGGGCGCCACATCTTACTCCTACTGATAGAAATGTCATCGATCAACATGTATTCCGTTCTCCTGCCCTTATTGTAGCAGACGATCATCAAACTCTTATTCTTATTCCCGATTTGGATATTATGCAGAAGGGGACTCCTGTACGATGGTATATGGATATGGACGCATCCTCTAATACACTTATTCTCGGAATGTGTAATAACCATGTATTCGAACACGTTCTGTTTGAGCGTGATCAAGAAACTACTTACCCAAAAGGAGATATTGAAATAGGCTTTTATTTGATGTATTCTGATAGCAAGGAAGTATTGCGGAATCCTTTTAAGAAGCCGTTAGAATTTATGTGGAGTCGATGGGGGCATGCTGCATATGAGAAAGGTAATCCGGTGAAGGAAAACCTAGAAACGTATGTGAAACATACTTATAATTGGGCTTTTAATTCATGGTCAGAAAATGTGTGGCAGCAATTTGAGTTAGATGGGAAAAAAGTGGGTGCTCCCGTATTCATTGTGAATGTTACTCAAAGTCCTAATTATCCGGGAGAGATTAATGAACGTGAATTTCGTTCTATCTGGAATCAGGCATGGTTCAGTTCATTGCGTTCTGCAAGTGGATTATATCGATATGCAAGAAGAACCGGTAATAGGGAGCTTCTTGCAAAAGCAAATTTGACAAAAGAACTGGCTCTGTCATTTCCGCAGAGGAATGGTTTTTTCTATGGACTTATCGGTACGGAAATGCATGAAGTAGAGATTGATGGTAAAAAGTATAATCGGAGCAAGGGGTGGAATACCTATTATTGGGGAAATTCCAACAGAAATCCTTATACCTGGAATCCGAAAGAATCTCCGTATCATATTCTTGATATGAGTTGGACAGCATTGTTGATGCTTCGGTGGTATGATGAATTAGAAAAAGATGCCCGTCTTTTGGCTTATGCAGAAGATTATGCGATGGCTTTACTTGGAATACAGTATGAAAATGGTTTTTTCCCTGGCTGGCTTGACTTAAAGACAATGCAGCCGATGAACCATTTGAATGCTTCTCCTGAAACATCTTTATCAGTTACTTTTTTACTTAAACTGTATGAGCTTACACATAAGGAAGAGTATAAACGGGCAGCATTTAAAGCCATGAATGCAGTTATCCATGAAATTATCCCGGTTGGGAAGTGGGAAGACTTTGAAACCTATTGGTCTTGTTCTCGTTACGGTTCGGATAACTTGGTAGGTAAAAAAGTTTTGCGGAACAATATGCATAAACAGAATAATTTTTCAATGTTCTGGACAGCTGAAGCCTTACTGGAGTGCTATCGTCTTACCTCAAATAAAGAATATCTTGATTATGGACAGCGTACACTTGATGAATTGCTGATGACCCAAGCATCGTGGCAGCCGCCATACATGTATGTAAATGTATTGGGTGGTTTTGGTGTGTTGAATGCCGATGGTGAATGGAATGATTCACGCGAAAGTCTTTTTTCCGAACTCATCATTCAATATGGAAAACTTCTTGATAAGCCAGAGTATATAGAACGGGGATATGCTGCACTTAAGGCATCTTTTGTAATGATGTATTGTACTGAAAATCCTCAAACCAAACAGCAATGGGAAAAAGTTCATCCGTTCTTTGCTTCAGAGGATTATGGATTCATGATGGAAAATTACGGGCATGGCGGCCGTACAAATCCGGCAGGTGAAGGTATGGGTGAGTTTACAATCTATGATTGGGGAAATGGAGCAGCGGCTGAAGCGTACAACCGCCTCCTTGATAAATTTGGAAAAATAGAATAATGATTCGTTAACATTAATAATTCAGCTATGGTAAGATCAACTTTAACTTTATTGGCCCTATTTAATGTGGCTATACTGTTTCCGGGTAAAGCAATGTCCCAGAACAGTGAAGGGCGGGAGTTTAACGGTAAGTATCAAAAGGAATATCTGGATAAGATTGCATTTCCTATAGGGGGAATCGGCGCCGGAATGTTCTGTTTGGAGGGAACCGGTGTCATTTCGCATGTGTCTCTCAGGCACCATCCTGATGTGATGAATGAGCCGTATACCTTTGCTGCGATTTATGTAAAGGGGGTTGAGAACGGAGCAAAGGTATTGGAAGGGCAGGTTCCGACTTGGAAGTTATTTGGTCCTGCACAGAGTGGTTTAGGTAGGGGAGACAAGACATATGGCCTTCCCCGCTTTGAGGAGGCGGTTTTCCAGACACGTTTTCCTTTTGCGACTATTGATTTAAGAGACAAGGATATGCCTTTGGTGGCAAAGATTACGGGTTGGAGTCCTTTTATTCCGACGGATGCGGACAATTCCAGCTTACCGGTTGGAGTACTGGAATATCAGTTTACAAACACTTCCGATAAGGCTATCGAAACCGTGTTTTCTTATAATACCAAAAATTTCATTGATGGTCAGGGTACTATCCGAGGAGTAAAGAACGGGTTTGTTTTAGAATCCGATCAGAACAACAGTGGGCTAGCTATTTATGTGGACAATGCTGCTGCTGTTGTAGACCATTGTTGGTTCCGTGGTGCCTGGTTCGATCCGCAGACTGTGGTTTGGGATAATATTCGCTATGGGCGGATCGCTGATAAGCAGCCGGTTAAGGGTGTTGCTCCGGGAGCGTCTGTTTATGTTCCGCTGACGTTGCAGCCGGGAGAGACAAAAACAGTCAAGGTAAACTTCTGCTGGTATCTGCCCGATTCAAACCTTTCTATCGGTGGTGCCAGAAAGGTAGGACAGGCATTTACGGGGATGCCCTGCAAGGGAACGGCTTCCGGTCAGCAACCTGTGAGCGGCTTTGTCGGCAAGCAGTTGCTGAACTCGTTCGATAAGGGTGGAGATGGACTGACGGGTATTATTCAGTCTCCTGAGTTCAATATTGGGAAAAGATATCTGAAGTTTCTGGTAGGTGGAGGCAGTCAGGCTGACCGTACTTCTGTAAATCTTGTAGTAGACGGAAAGATTGTAGAGACGGCGGTCGGAAATCAGACGGAGACTCTGAGTGAAACCGTATGGGATTTGAAACCTTATCAAGGAAAGAAGGCTTTTGTGAAAGTCATTGATTTGGATGTTTACCCGTGGGGACATATTCTGGCCGACCAGTTTGTGTTGACAGACAATAGGAATGAAGATATTTACAACTTGTCTTCTACATCCACCTTACTTGCCGATTTTGAAAGTAACAGTTGGGGAGACTGGCAGGTTGTGGATTCTTCTGAAGAAGAAAAACAATTCCTGGCAGATGAAGGAGATGTCGAAGCTACCTACAGACCTTGGTACTCGGAGCGCTTCAAGAGTTTGAATGAGGTTATCGGCTATTGGGATGCAAACCAGGCGATGCTGGAAAAGAACAGCCGGCTGTTCAGTGATGCATTCTATAGTTCCTCTTTGCCGGCAGAAGTACTGGAGGCTGTTGCTACTAATTTAACTATATTGAAATCTCCTACGGTATTACGTCAATGGGATGGAAGATTTTGGGCTTGGGAAGGATGTCAGGATTCTTTTGGCTCTTGTCACGGAAGTTGTACGCATGTGTGGAACTATGCACAGGCTTTGCCCCATTTGTTCCCGTCTTTGGAAAGAACCTTGCGTGAAACGGAATTCAGGGTAAGCCAGAATACGGAAGGACACCAGAATTTTAGAGTCAACTTGCCTATTTCGGCACCGCCTCACAACTTCCATGCTGCTGCCGACGGACAGTTGGGCGGGATTATGAAAGTTTACCGTGAATGGCGTATCAGCGGGGATACACAGTGGATGAAAGACCTTTTCCCGGCAGTGAAAAAGAGTCTTGACTATTGCATCCGTACATGGGACCCCTTGCATAAGGGCTATCTTGAAGAGCCGCACCACAATACTTATGACATCGAGTTCTGGGGACCGGACGGCATGTGTACAAGTTTCTATTTGGGAGCTTTGACTGCGTTTATAGAGATGGGCAAGGAGCTGAAGCAACCCGTTAAGGAATATACGGCCCTGCTGTCAAAGGGCAAGAAATATATGGAAACTGCACTCTTCGATGGAGAATATTTCATACAGAAGATTCAGTGGGAAGGGCTTCAGGCTCCCAATCCGGTTGATGTAATGTCTTTCGGGGGAAGTTATTCCGATGAGGCCCTGAAATTGCTGAAGGAAGAAGGGCCAAAATACCAATACGGTACCGGTTGTCTGTCCGATGGAATTTTAGGGATGTGGATGGCTTCCGTATGCGGACTGGATGAAGTGCTGGACAATGAAAAGGTCAGGAGCCATCTGGTGGCCGTACACAAATACAATCTGAAACATGACTTGGTAGACCATTTCAATCCTCAAAGACCGGTGTATGCTTGTGGTAAGGATGGCGGATTATTGCTTTGCACATGGCCGAAGGGTGGTATGCTGTCACTGCCTTTTGTATACAGCAATGAAGTCTGGACCGGTATCGAATATCAGGTTGCCAGTCATTTGATGATGAAAGGTGAGGTGGAAAAGGGCTTGGATATTGTCCGTGAATGCCGTGAGAGATATGATGGAAGAGTAAGAAACCCATTCAATGAGATAGAGTGCGGGCATTGGTATGCACGTGCCATGGCAAGCTATGGAATGTTGCAGGGGCTTACAGGAGTGCGGTATGATGCTGTTGACAAAACCATGTACATCAATTCTAAGATTGGTGATTTCAAAAGTTTCATCAGTACTGATACCGGTTTCGGAACTATTGAATGGAAAGCAGGAAAGCCTGTGTTGAACGTGGTTTATGGCAACATTGATGTGAAACGCTATAATGTTTCAGGCAAGATTGTGGATTGAGGTCAATTAGGATAGGGATGTACAATCAAAGACAGATTAAGATGACAGAGAAGAAGAAACTTCTTGTTTTGTGTGTTGCACTATTTTGTTTTATAGCTGTTTCTGCACAGCAGAGAATGTCTGTATCGTCTCCTGACGGAAAACTTAGATTTTCTCTGAAAGTAACGCCGGAGAGTGTTTCATATGACATCGACTATAGGAAGCAGTCTCTTATAGCAAATTCTTTGCTTGGTTTCAGCTTTGATAGCGGAGAGTTCGGAAGGAATCTTAAAGCAGGAAAGGTGCAGCGTAAAAAGATTGATGAGACATACAAGCTCATTGTCGGCAAGACAAGTAGTGTACGTAGCCGTTGCAATGAAATGACCGTTCCCATGCAGGAACGGTCAGATTCCGGCCGTCTGATAAACCTGGTTGTAAGGGCATTCGATGACGGGATAGCATTCAGATATGAATTTCCGGAACAGAAAGCATGGGATTCATACGTGATGTATGATGAAAGGACACAGTTCAACTTGCAAGGAAACCCGATGGCGTTGCTCATGTACCTGCCCGGGTATGTGAATACACACGAAGGGGTATACAGTCATGTAAGATATGACAAGGTGGCAAGGAAAAGGCTGATAGAGATGCCGGCGACATTCGAGTTCGACAACGGGGTGGCAGTGGTTATAACTGAAGCGGCCATAAGGGACTATGCGGGAATGTACCTGGTGAAGGAGAAGGGTGGACTGGTGGGAAAGCTCTCGCCAAAACTGGGGCAGGAGAAGATAAAGGTCGAGACAGACAGTTTCCCGCACCGTACCCCGTGGCGCGTAATCTCCGTTGCAGACCGGGTGGGAGGATTGCTGGAGACGAATATACTAACAAGCCTGAACGAGCCCTGCAGGATTGAAGACACTTCATGGATTAAGCCTTGCAGGACCACGTTCACATGGTGGAACGGGAATGTCGTGCCGGACAGCACGTTCTCTCCGGGAAACAACTTCGATACAAACAAGTACTACATCGATTTTGCAGCACGCAATGGCTTGGATGCACATGGAATCTACGGATATGCGGAGACTCCTTGGTACTATGATGACAACTTCAATTTCGGATGGGCGGGACCCAATGCGGACGTTACAAAACCGATACCGTGCCTGAACATGCCGAGAATTGTGGAATATGCAAGGAGCAAGGGGGTTGGCATACATCTGTGGGTACACTGGAGACCGTTGTACGACAAACTCGAAGAAGCCTTTGCGCTCTATGAGGGATGGGGAGTAAAAGGACTCATGGTGGACTTCATGGACCGTAATGACCAAGAGATGATACGCATCCAAGAAGAGATACTGGAATGTGCGGCAAGACACAGGCTCTTCATACAGTTCCATGGGTCGAGCAAGCCTTCCGGACTGGTAAGGACGTATCCGAATGAATTCACACGGGAGGGGACACTCAACTATGAAGTATGCAAATGGGACACGCTGGTGAATGCGGACCATGACATTGCGATACCCTTCACCAGGATGCTGGCGGGAGCGACGGACTATCACCTGGGAGGGTTCAGGGCACTGCCGCGCTCGGAGTTCAAGATACAGTATGTAAATCCTCATGTAATGAGCACACGCTGCCATATGTTGGCCATGTATGTGGTTTTGGAAAACCATCTCACCTCTTTGTGCGATACGCCAAAGGCTTATGAAGGTCAACCGGGGTTCGAGGTGCTCCGTACCGTGCCGGGAACGTGGGATGAGATAAGAGTTCCGCTGGCAAAGATGAATGAGCATGTCACGGTGGCCCGCAGGAGCGGTTCGGACTGGTGGGTAGGCTCGCTAAACAACGGTGCGGAAAGGAATCTGAAATTGGAATTGGACTTCCTTAGTGAGGGAGACTACCAAGCAACGATCTATACCGATGCAGAGGATGTGGACCGGAATCCAAACCATCTGGACAGACAGGTACGGAAAGTTACAAGGAAGGATATCATTGAACTGAATCTGGCAAAGGATGGAGGAGCGCTATTACATATCAGAAGGTTATAAGGGTGATGTTTATCAGTTGAAATTGTATTTCAATCAGTTGTTAGTTTGTTAGGATAAGAAGATTGTTCCAGGATAATATTTTTAGTCAATGGATTTATAACATGAACAGAAGAAATTTTATAAAGAGAGTGGGCCTTTTGGGGGCAGGATATGCGCTGAATAAAAACTTGATGTTTGCGAATTCAGGCGTAGCTTCGACAGCTGCCTCTTTTTCGTCGTTTCCAACAGTAAGGAAGCCTATATCGGAAAGGAACTTCAAAAGTCCTGCCATTGAAAAGGCCATTGCTACTTTTAAACAGAAGGTCAAGAATGAAGAACTGGGCTGGCTGTTTGGGAATTGTTTTCCGAATACGTTGGACACAACCGTTTTTTATTCAGAAAAGGATGGCCGACCGGATACATATGTGATTACCGGTGATATTGATGCCATGTGGTTAAGGGATAGTTCTGCCCAAGTATATCCGTATTTGGATTTCATGTCTGAAGATAAGAACCTGCAAAGACTGATAATTGGCGTTATCAATAAGCAGACCTCCTTTATATTGAAGGATCCGTATGCCAATGCCTTTTATGATGATGATACGAAGTATACAAGATGGAACAGCGACCATACGGAGATGAAACCGGGTATTCATGAGCGTAAATACGAGTTGGATTCGCTTTGCTATCCCATTCGCCTGGCATATGGATACTGGAAAAAGACAAATGATGCTTCTCCTTTCGATGCGCAATGGAAGAAGGCGATAGAAACCGTTTTAAGGGTCTGCAAGGAACAGCAGAGAAAAGATGGTAACGGGCCTTATAGCTTTCGCAGAACTTCGGAATGGGCTATAGATGCTGTTCCTATGGGTGGAGTGGGCTATAAAGTAAATCCGGTCGGATTGATTTGCTCTACTTTCAGGCCTAGTGATGATGCCACTATCTTTCCTTTTCTCGTCCCGTCCAATTTCTTTGCGGTGGCCAGTTTGAGGCAGGCTTCCGAAATGGTTCAAAAGATAACCAAAGACAATGTACTGGCTGATGAACTGTTGGCGTTGAGTAAAGAAGTTTATAATGCTTTGCAGACTTATGCCGTGGTGAATCATCCGAAGTTCGGTAAAATCTATGCTTTTGAAATAGATGGCTTTGGATCGGCTTATCTTAGTGATGATGCCAACGTCCCTAATCTGCTGGCGTTACCCTATCTGGGTGGTGTTGATAGTGATGATGCAATTTATGCCAATACCAGAAGATTCGTGTGGTCGGAATACAATCCTTATTTCTTTAAAGGTTCTTATTTTGAAGGGATAGGAGGACATCATATTGGTACGGACATGATATGGCCGATGAGCCTGATAATGAAAGCCCTGACTGCTCAAGACGATAAAGAGTTACAGCAATGTATCCAGATGCTCCAGAAAACGCATGCCGGTACCGGGTTCATGCACGAGTCATTCCACAAGGATGACCCCAAGAAATTCACAAGGAGCTGGTTTGCATGGGCCAATACATTGTTTGGAGAATTGCTGTGGAAAACATTCAATGAGAAACCATATTTATTGGAATATTAATCATCTAATTAATCAATGTAAACAAAAATTTATGAGAAGAATTACAAAATTCAGTTTGTTACTCTCCCTTGTTCTGGGATTGTACTTTCCTACTGTTTTTGCACAGTCGAACATGACGAACGAAATGTTTGACTTGGCAAAGTTGAAGTCGGGTGTAAAAAACAAAAGAATCTCCAGTACAGATCCTACCGGAGGTAACAGAGATCACTTGGAGCCCTTCAAACCAGGTGAGAAACGCATCATTGCAGACATCAAGGGAACGGGAGTCATCAACCACATTTGGGTGACGATTGCGCCTCCACCTCCCACTTTGAGCAGAAACGACATTATCATTCGCATGTATTGGGACGGCAACGATTATCCTTCGGTAGAGTCTCCCATCGGCCCTTTCTTCGGACAAGGCTGGGATGAGAGATACAACTACGCATCCTTGCCTCTTTCGGCCGGTCCTGAAAACGGTACCGGTCTGTCGTGCTATTTCGCTATGCCTTTCGAGAAGGGCGCACGCATTGAAATTGAGAACCAGAGCGACCGCAACATAGATGCTTTCTACTTCTACGTGGATTATCTGGAGATGGCGAAGCTTCCCAAGGACATGGGCCGCTTTCATGCCTGGTATAACCACAACCTGACTGAAGCACTTCCCGAAGGCGAGACGGAGTGGGGAGTTACCGGTGCCCAGAAGCCGAACACCACCGGCGAACGCAACTATGTGTTCATGGAAACCCAAGGCAAGGGACACTTTGTAGGTATCAATTACTATGTGCATTGTCCCACTCCCATGTGGTATGGCGAAGGTGACGACATGTGGTTCATTGATGGAGAAAAGGTTCCCTCGCTGATAGGTACAGGTACGGAAGACTTCTTCAATACGGCCTGGTGTCCTAAAGAAGCCTTCTCGCATCCTTACTTCGGTTATCCCCGTGTGAACAATGATATAGGCTGGCTGGGTCGTACCCACGTTTACCGATTCTTCATTGAAGATCCCATTTTCTTTGAAAAGAGCCTGAAGGGAACCATCGAACATGGCTCCAACAACAACTTGACGTTGGATTTGTCTACCGTGGCTTATTGGTACCAAGATTCGGCTGTGGCTCTTCCCGAAGCTCCTACAAAGGCACAGCGTGCTCCGAAACCTTTCATCAACCATGTTGATATACATCGTTGGCGGGATGCCTGGCGTAAGTCCAAGGGTAACAAAGCCACTCTGTGGGGCAACGAGTAAACTTTTGTAACGCTCTTTTTTTATACGTTCATAGGCTGATATTTATATCCGGGGTTTTGCCATTATATTGGCAAAACTGTGTCTCTATATTGGCAAAACTGTGCCACTATATTGGCACGACTATGGAAAAATAGTTCTACGGAGCAGCAAATTCAATAAATCATTAATAAAGGTACGAAATGAAGAATATTCCCAAAAAGCAATTTGCGGGCTGGATGCTGATGCTACTGTTGTGCATCAGTATCTCGGCATTTGCCCAGTCGCCTAAGAAGGTGACCGGACGTGTGATGGATGCACAAGGTGAGTTACTCATCGGTGTGAATGTGACGGAGGCGGCAGACCCTTCTAATGGTGTGGTGACGGACATCAACGGTACGTATACGATTACGTTGAAAGGTAATAAGCCGTCATTAAAATTCTCTTATATTGGCTTTAAGGATAAAGTGGTAGCGGTAGGCTCCAAAGGAGTGCTTGATGTAGCTTTGGAAGAAGATGTGGCAGCCCTTGACGAAGTGGTGGTAGTGGGCTTCGGAACGCAGAAGAAAGCTTCTGTGGTCGGCTCCATTACCAATATAGAGCCGGCCAAACTTGCCGCGGCTCCCAGCCGTTCGCTTAGTAACAACTTGGCGGGTATGGTTCCCGGTGTGATTGCGGTTCAGCGTAGCGGTGACCCTTGGTTCAATAACTCCGACTTCTGGATTCGTGGTATCAGTAGCTTTACTGGCAATACCAATCCGCTGGTATTGGTGGACGGCGTCGAGCGTTCGCTCCACGACATCGACCCTGAAGAAATCGCCTCCTTTTCCGTGTTGAAGGATGCTGCCGCCAGTGCCGTCTACGGTGTGCGCGGTGCCAATGGTGTAGTGATGATTGAGACCAAGCGTGGCAAGATTGGAAAGCCGCAGGTGAACGTCCGCTTCGAACACTCCTTTACGCAACCCATCAAGATACCCGACTACATCGGCAGTGTGAAGTATCTGGAACTGATTAACGAAATGTATGCCGAGCAGGGTAGAAACCCGTTTGTAAGCGAAGCCACCCTGCTGAACTACAAGAACCAGACCGACCCGGAACTCTATCCCGATGTGAATTGGTGGGATGTTATCTCCAAAGACCATGCAGACAACACAAAGGCGAACGTTAGTGTCAACGGTGGTACGGACATTCTTCGTTATGCGTTGGTGGCAGGATATTACAATGAGAACGGTATCATTGAACGCGACAAGAACCAGGAGTGGGACTCTTCCCTGAAGGTGAGCCGATATACGGTACGTTCCAATGTAGATGTGAATGTGACTCCCACTACCTTGTTCCGCGCCAATGTGGGCGTATTCCTGCAAACTCGTAACGCTCCTCCGGGAGACACGGAAACCAACCAGGGCATTTTCTATCAAGCCATGCGTGTACCTCCCTACGTGCATCCGGCTATCTATGCCGATGGGCGCATTCCACGTGTGATGTACAAGGAGAACCCTTGGGCGTGGGCCACGCAGCGTGGATACGAAAAACTAAATCATAATAAGATTGAATCCTTAGTATCGTTGGAACAAGATTTGAAGTTCGTTACACCGGGATTGAAGTTCAAAGGAACCTTCTCTTTCGACAAGTTCTCGGCAACTTCCGTAACACGTTCCAAGAACCCCTATTACTACAATCCCGCCACCGCACGCGATGCAGAGGGCAACATCATCACTGATGTGCAGACCACCGGACAAGAGTTCCTGGGCTATGCAAAAGGAGCTGAATGGGGCGACCAGTCCATCTATCTGGAAGGAATGCTTTCGTACAATCATGTTTTCGGTGACGTACATGATGTGGGGGGGATGTTTTTGTACAATCAAAAGGACTACAACAACGGAGAAGCGCTTCCTTATCGTACACAAGGTATAGCTGGAAGACTCTCGTACACTTATGACAGCCGTTATATCGCCGAGCTGAATTTCGGTTATAACGGTTCCGAGAACTTTGCCAAGGGCAAACGCTTCGGCTTTTTCCCGGCAGCGGCGATAGGATGGATTGTGTCTCAGGAAAAGTTTATGGAGCCGCTTTCAGGTATCATCTCCAATTTAAAGTTGAGGGCTACTTGGGGTAAGGCAGGAAACAGTGAGTTGGGAATCAGGGGACGCGCAGATTACAGACGTTTTGCATATATTTCCACTATCGTTGATACGGGTTCTTATCGCTGGGGTACGGATGCAGAGATATATCGCTTGGGACGTTCGGAAGGTGAGATTGGTGTATCTGACCTGACCTGGGAGACTGTGACTAAGATGAATGCTGGACTAGATTTGGGGTTATGGAACAATAGCGTGAATATTGTTGTGGATGTGTTTAAGGAGAAGCGTGAAGATATCTTTATGAAGCGTACCAATGTACCTGGTTCTACCGGATTCAACCGCCCCGTTTGGGCCAATTATGGCAAGGTCGAGAATCAGGGATTTGATGTGTCTTTGAATGTCAACCATAAGTTCAATAGCGATTGGGCCATTTCCGCTATGGCAAACTATACCTACGCACACAATAAGGTTGTGGAAATAGACGAACCTGCCGCCATCTTGGGTACATACCGTTCGCAAACCGGTAAGCCTATAGGGCAATTGTTTGGCTTGATAGCGGAAAGGCTCTTTACGGAAGATGATTTCGATGAAAACGGTATGCTTAAGGAAGGAATTCCGGCACAGAAGTTCAGTGATATGAGTAACCTACGTCCCGGTGACATTAAATACAAAGATTTGAACGGGGATGGTGAAGTGACCGCAGTAGATAAAACAGCCATTGGTGGTACACGTATTCCCGAGATTGTCTATGGTTTTGGAGCTACAGTAAGCTATAAGTCGTTCGATTTGGGAGTATTCTTCCAAGGAACAGGTAAAACCTACCAACTCTTGGGCGGAGAGACCTGGTTGCCGGGTTCTTCCTTAGGTGCTGGTAACATCTATTCGAACATTGACGACCGTTGGACACCTGAAAATCCGAGGCAAGATGTATTCTGGCCCCGTATGGGAGACAAGGCTGTGGCAAACAATGAACAAGCTTCCACATGGTGGTTGCGTGACATGAGTTTCCTGCGCTTGAAGAATCTGGAACTTGGATATACCCTTCCGCAACGTTGGACTACCAAAATTGGCATCCGCGGCTGCCGTTTGTTTGCAAGAGGAACCAATCTGCTGACGTTCTCCAACTTCAAGCTTTGGGACCCCGAACTGGAAACTACCGATGGATTGAGATACCCACAGATGAAATCTGTATCAGTGGGTTTTAGCATCAATTTCAACAATTAATTAAGATACGAAGAAAATGAAAAAATATAAATCTATAGCAAAAGCTGTCTTATTGTCGTGCACCCTGGCATTGACAACGAGTTGCAACGATTTCTTGGACAAGGCTCCCGACGACCAGCTTACCATGGAGATGATTTTCACGGACAAGATAAGGACTGAGGACTGGTTGGCAGGTGTTTATTCATCCATTCCCAGCCCCATGTGGGGGTATTTCAAGGCACAAGGTTATAACATTATGGGCGATGATATCACTATTCCCCAAGATTGGTCGCCGTATGGATGGAGCAATGTGTATGCCTACACCACCGGAAACTGGAGTCCTATCTCAACATGGGACCCCTATTATTGGGTAGAATTACACAAGCGCATACGTTCCGGCCTTATCTTCTTGCAAGAGGCAAAAGTACTTCCGGAAAAAGACCTGAAGGAATCTTATGTCAACCAGATGAAGTACGAAGTCCGTTTCCTGATAGCCTACTATTACTCTTTGATGATTGAGTTGTATGGTGCCATACCGTTTACTCCCGGTGTGCTTGTTTCCGTCGATGCGCCCGAATCGGAGATGATGACTCCCCAAAGACCCTATGCCGAAGTGGTAGATTGGATTGACAAAGAGCTGCTGGAAGTGTCAGAGCATTTGCCCGCTGTCTATCCCAATAATACCGATTGGGGCAGGGCTACCTCTATCATGGCTTTGGCAATACGTGCCAAAACACTGTTATTTGCCGCAAGTCCATTGTTCAACGGCAATCCGGATCTCAAGGACTGGAAGAATTCGGAAGGAGAATTCCTCTTTGATGCCGAAGCCAAGCCGGAAAGATGGGAAAAGGCTGCCAAAGCTCATCTCGACTTGATAAAGGCAGCCGAAGCGGCCGGACATAAGCTGTACTATGAGTATAATGTGGATGGAAGTATCGACCCCTTCATGTCTTACTACAACATGTCGTTGAAACGCTTCTCAGAAGGCAACAAGGAGATTCTTTTCGGACGCCCCGAAAATGTGGACCTGAACTACTGGCAGGCTCATCATCTGCCGAAAGGTATCGGTGGAAATGCCGCTATGGGTGTTACTCAGGAACTGGTGGACGCTTTTTATATGAAGAACGGTGAAATGCCTATATTGGGATATAACGAGGATGGTTCGCCCATTATCAACCCGGAATCGGGGTATGTGGAAAACGGATTCTCTACCAATACAGAGTATAGAACCACGAAGTGGCCGGGCGGTGGACCTTCGAACCTTGCCAATAAAGAAACCGGTGTAAGCCCGGTAACAGAAGAAGGTACCTACAACATGTATTGCAACCGGGAGCCTCGCTTCTATGTTTCCGTCATCTATAATGGCGCATGGCTGGGAGTTGATAACCGTCGTGTGAACTTCCTTCAAGGAGGCCGTGATACGGATATGACTTTCGACTCTCCGCAGAACGGTTATAATGTCCGTAAGCGAATCTCTTTGGATGTACTTCCCAGAGATGGAAAGTATGTATATCAGCCGGGTATCTTATACAGAATGGCTGAAGCGTATTTGGGCTATGCGGAAGCATTGAACGAGTCTTCGCCAGCTCCCACTCCCGATGTATATAAGTATGTGAACTTGATTCGTGAACGTGCCGGAATTCCCGCTTTGAAGGAAGGGCTGAGTAAGGAAGAAATGCGTGCCGCCATTCAGCAAGAACGTCGGGTAGAGTTCAATTGTGAAGGTATCCGTTTCCATGACCTCCGTCGTTGGAAGATTGCCGACAAATACCTGGGCGGCAAGCTTTATGGTATGAATCATGACGGTTCTGAGAAGAGCGATGATGTGAACAATCCGAAGGCTTTTTATAAGAGAACTTACTACAAGAGCCGTACCTTCAACAAAAGAATGTATTTATGGCCCGTTCCGCAGGCTCAGATGGACATCAACCCCAATTTGAGACAAGCTCCCGGATATTAATAAATAATTAGAGAACAAGTATGAAATCAATAAAATTCATTTTTAGTGCGATGACATTGGCATTTGCTGCATTGACATCCTGTTCGGATGATAACAGTGTGGACTTGTCCAATCGTAAGTTTGTACGTATTGACCAATCATCGGTTTATTTGGAGATTGACGAAACTGCCACAGTTACCGCTTCTGTTGATGACCTGGCAGGCGATTCCTATCAGTTGAAGTGGAGTGTCCTCAACTCCGATGTGGCTACCATTGAAGGTGTGGAAAATAATGCAGCTGTAATTACACCTGTTGCTGTTGGAAAAACGGTCATCAAGGTAGAAACGGCTGATGGCAAGTTGTGCTACTTTAGCGACTTGACTGTTACCAAGACTCCTAAGACGTGTTACATTGACTTTGGTGTCATTGATTCTCCGGCTCCGTTTAACAACTATAGGAATCCCAGAGACCCCGGATTGGTAAATATGCTCGACCATAGAGGTCGTCCTACTACTTTCGGCATCGAGGTGGACAAACCGTTTTCCGGAGAATTGGCTCGCGGTTTGAATAATAATTTGGGTCTTCCAAAAACAGCTTCTGAGGATATGTTTTTCAGCGACGGTATTGCTATTCCGCTCAGTGGATTTAAGGTGACAGGTCTCTCTCAAGGAACAAAATATACGTTCAGTTTCTATGGTCACATCAATGACCGTGGAACTGAAACCGAGTTCCATGTAATCGGAAAGAACGATGGCGTTGCTTATTTGGTTAATGACGATAATTTCGATAGAACGGTAGAGATTAAGGGTATTGAGCCTAATGACGAAGGTGTTGTTTATATCGAAATGAAACCGGGCCCGAACAATGTACAATGGGCCAAATTCTTTGGCGTAAATACCATGGTACTTTCAGAAGAGTAGAATTGATGTGGTTTTATAGACCATAATCCTTTCTATTGAAATAATACTGTCAGTGAGGAGAGATACCGTTTAAACAGGCATTCTCTCCTTGCCTTTTTAAAAAACATATAGTAAAATAGTTTATGAAAATTAATTTGAAAGAAGTTTCTGTTTTCTTGTCTGCCATTCTATTGGCAGGCTCGTATGCCGTGGCTCAGAATCCATACAGATGGACGGATGAGCTGGAGTTATTGAAAAGAGTGGATAAATTGCCGGAGTATCGCACTGGCTCTTATGTGGAGCAGTTCTCGAGTTACGACCGTACCGGAGGCAATGATGATGGTTTTGCGGGTACTTATTCTTTCCTTCGTAAGGAAGGTGATAAGTTGGTGATTGCTGAGATGGAAGGCCCCGGAGTCATCAACCGAATCTGGACTCCTACACCGACGGACAATATGCTCTATTTCTATTTTGATGGACAGAAAGAGCCCGGTCTGAAAATAAAGTTCTCGGATTTGTTTTCCGGTAAGGTTTATCCGTTTACAAAGCCCGTTTGTGGTAATGAAATTGGTGGTTTTTATTGTTATCTGCCCATTACGTACAAAAAGTCCTGCAAAATTGTTTTCGATGGACCTAAATTGGAATTCATTCAGATACAATACCGTAACTTGCCGGAAAAGAAGGTGGAAACCTATACCGGTGAATTCTCACAGCAGGATAAGGATTTGTTGGCTGAGGTGAATAGAATATGGGCTGACTTGTCTCCTGCTGTAACGAATTATACCTTTGGAAAATCAGCTGGTGTACAGACGGAAGAAAAGGTATTTACACTGAGTCCGGGAGAAGAAGTTTCTTTCTTTGAGATGGCAGAACCGGGACGTATTGTAGGTATGTCGATTGATGGCGGAACATCTTTCGAAGGTTTATACAAAGATGTGATTCTTTCAGCTAAATGGGATAATGAGAAGGTGGAGGCTATTTATGCCCCCGTTGCTGATTTTTTTGGATATGCCTATGGAAAAGGAGCAATGCGGAGTATCTTAATGGGTAAGCAAGGTACTTCCAACTACTGCTATCTGCCAATGCCTTTTGACAAGTCAGCTTCTATGAAGATGATTTATAAAAAGAGAGAAGGTATTCAGCAATCTCCTATTTCTGTAAACGTTAAAGTGTACTATAACAGTAATAAGCGTAATGTGAAGGAAGAGGGTAAGTTCTATTCTGTATGGCGTAGAGAGAAAACTCCTCTCGGCATTTTCCATAAGTTTGCTGCACAAAAAGGAAAAGGACATTATGTAGGAACCATCCATCAGGCACAAGGCCTGCGTCCGGGAATGACCTTGTTCTTCGAAGGGGACGACAGCACTTACGTAGATAATAAAATGCGTCTGCACGGCACCGGTTCCGAAGACTATTACAACGGTGGCTGGTATGCTTTATTGGATCGTTGGGACAGAGGAAACAGCCTCCCCCTCCATGGTTGCCTGGATTATTCGCTTCCGATGGCCAGAACCGGTGGATACCGTTTCTTCTTGGCCGACAAAATGTCCTATGAGAAGGAAATCTATCATGGAATGGAACATGGTGAAGTAAAAAATAATTTTCCGGTAGATTATACATCTGTTGGATTCTTCTATGCAGCCCAGCCATTGCAAGGCAGAGAAGAGCCTACTGCTGAATTACGCACTGTATATCAGCCGACAGAACATATCTATTTCCCTCAACTGATGCAGCTGAGTCTTGGTGGAGGTGTCCAGGTAACAAATGAGCGTGGAATCCGTATGACCACCCAGCATGGAGGAGTAGTGCGCATCATGCTGAACGATGTGCCCGAAGGAAAATATAAAGTGCTGATAAACTATTTTGAGAAACCGAATGGTGCCGACTTCCAGGTTTGGCAACGCCAGAAGCAACTGTCCGGATGGATCTCTACTAAGAAGGACAAAGAAGTGTCTAAAGACAGAGTACATGTAGGAGACATCAATTTGACGGAACAAACCAATTCAGTCACTTTCCATGTGAGAAATAATAACGGTGGGGACCAGTTTGAACTGGGACTGATTATCCTGGAAAGAATAAAGGAATAGATGTGGGAATGTGTACTTGTATATGGAATTGATAAGAATGAGAACTAAACAAATTTTACTGTTCGGGCTTGTTACCTGTAGTTTGACGGGCAATATGGCTTGTAAGGATGCTGATAGTGAAAAAACGCTGTGTATTGATAATGTACGTATGATATCCCGTGTCACGGGTGATCCTTTGCCGGGAGATACATTGCTGAATCCCAATAATACCGGACCTGACTTTGATGTATATGGAACGGATTTGGGGTTAATGTGGCATATGGATGGAAACCGTGTGGGCATGTTTTTCGGAGATACCAGTGGAGAAGGTTTTGTCGTGAATAAAAATGGTGGCAATGGTTCCAACTGGCGTTCCAACGTACTGGCTTTTTCATCGGATACAGAGCTTACAGACGGTCTTAAAATAGATTCAATGCTGCTTGATGCCGATGGTAAGGCGCTTGAGGTATGTGCGGGCGGTAAGACGAATCCGGAGGTATACCAGACTTCCATCCCTACGAGTGCTATTCGGGCCGGTAAAACGGATTGTGTCCATATTATGAACATCTATGATTGGGGAGCGCCTCATGGACGCTGGCTTACCAATTTTTCTTCTGTCTATACTTCCAATGATGACGGTCGGACATGGGAGCGGCGTGAAGAGGTGACTTTTTCTCCCGACAGTCATTTTTCGCAAGTGGCTTATGCCAAATGTGACGGATGGATTTATATGCTCGGCACACAGGCCGGACGTGGTGATGCTGCGTATCTGGCGCGTTTCCTTGAGAAAGATCTTCTGGATATGAAGGCCTATGAATACTGGAACGGTGAAAGTAAAGAGTGGATACGTGGAAATGAGGCTGCCGCTACTCCGGTATTGAGAGGTCCCGTAGGAGAAGCGTCGCTGATATGGCACAAGAAGTTTGAGCGTTGGATTCTGACTTATAATTATGATCCGAATCATGACGAGACTCCTTTGACCAAAAGGCATGCCATTCTTTATTGTACATCGAAGGATCTCGTCCAGTGGAGCGAGCCGAAAGTATTGGCGGAAGCGGACAGATATCCAGCTTTGTATTGCGCTTACATACATCCGTTGAAAGACAATGATGACCAGCTTTGGTTCATCATGTCCATGTGGGGGCCATACAATGCTTTCCTGATGTGTGCCGATATGAAGCTGGAATAATAATCACTTGACTTGAATTGGATATGAAGCTTAGGAATTTATTTTTATTAATAGCTCTCTCGTTACCGGTTTGCTTGTCTGCACAGACAAGCAAACAAATCTATCTGCAACGAGCCGATTCTTTGCTTCAGCAGATACTTACTCTCTATAAAGTGGAGAAGTATGGCCTGCTGACGGAAACTTATCCAAGAAACCCGGAGCAGAGAATTACATATACGGCCAATACCGGCGCTGTTGTTAACCAGCAGGAGGTCTCTTTCTTGTGGCCTTATTCAGCCTTGGTATCCGGTTGTGTTTCTTTGTATAAGGTTTCCGGGCAAAAGAAGTACAGAAAACTGATGGACCGGCAGATAAAGCCGGGACTGGACCTTTATTGGGACTCTACCCGGATTCCCCATTGTTACCAGTCGTATCCGGCTTTTGCAGGTCATAATGATCGTTATTACGATGACAATGACTGGGTGGCCATTGATTTCTGTGATTACTATGAACGGACTGGTGACAAGGAGTATCTGGAAAAAGCCATCCAGCTGCATGACTATATTTATTCCGGATGGTCCGAAGAGTTGGGGGGAGGAATCTATTGGTGCGAACAGAAGAAAGAATCAAAAAACACTTGTTCGAATGCTCCGGCTACTGTTCTCTGTATGAGGCTGTTTAAGTTGACTAAGGATGCAAAATACCTTGAGCAAGCTAAGAAGACCTATCAATGGACCCGTGACAATCTTTGTGACCCTTCTGACTTTGTATATTGGGACAACAAGAATTTGCAGGGAAAAGTGGATCCGGCCAAATATACTTATAACAGCGGGCAGATGATTCAGGCCGGTGTACTTCTCTATCAGGTAACTGGAGAGAAGCGTTACCTGAAGGAAGCGCAGCAGACAGCCGAGGGTGCCTGCCGTTTCTTTCTGAAGGTACAGCCTATCGCAACAGGAGAGATGAAATTCTTTCCGGCAACTCCTTGGTTTAATGTAATCTTGTTCAGAGGTTTGAAGGCGCTATATCTGGTTGATAGGAATGAGGCGTACATAAAGACCATGATTGCGAATGCGGATTATGCTTGGAACTATGCGCGTGATGAGAATGGCTTGTTTAGTAATGATTGGTCGGGAAACAGAAAAGAGCAGTTCAAGAGTCTACTGGAGAATGCCTGTATGATTGAGCTTTTCGCCGAGATCAGCGAACTGCAATAAATAAAACCTTTAAACACAATAAATAAACAGAAAATGAAAAAACAGATTGCAGTATTGGTATCTGCCTTGCTATTGGGTGGCGGTGCCTATGCTCAAAATAGTGTGCAGGCGCAAAAGCCGAAAGCCTACATGGTGTCTGATGCACATTTGGACACACAGTGGAACTGGGATATCCAGACCACAATCAAGGATTATGTGTGGAATACGATCAGCCAGAATCTGTTTCTGCTGAAGCAGTATCCGGAATATATTTTTAATTTTGAAGGAGGTGTGAAATATGCTTGGATGAAGGAATATTATCCGGCGCAATACGAAGAGATGAAGAAATTCATAGAGAGCGGCCGTTGGCATATCAGCGGAGCCAGCTGGGATGCCACTGATACACTGGTTCCTTCCATAGAGTCTGCGATTCGTAACATCATGCTTGGTCAGAATTATTATCGGAAGGAATTTGGTGTGGAAAGCACTGACATCTTTTTGCCGGATTGTTTCGGTTTTGGCTGGACACTTCCTGCCATTGCGTCCCATTGCGGACTGATCGGCTTCTCCTCCCAGAAGTTGCAGTGGCGCAACAAACCGTTCTACGGCAACGACAAATATCCTTTCACTGTCGGCTTATGGCAAGGTATAGACGGCTCTACCATCATGATGACTCATGGATATGATTATAACCAACGTTTTGAGGACGGGGACCTGTCGGAAAACAAGGACTTGTTGGAATTGACCGGCCACTCTCCGCTTCACATGGTCTACCGCTATTACGGTACGGGAGACATAGGTGGTTCACCTACATTGGAGTCTGTACGTGCCGTAGAGAAAGGCCTGCAAGGCAATGGTCCGTTGCAGATTGTCAGTGCCACGAGTGACCGGATATATAAAGACTTCCAGCCTTACGCAAGCCATCCGGAACTGCCCAAGTTCAACGGTGAACTGTTGATGGATGTTCACGGTACCGGATGTTATACTTCCCAGGCTGCCATGAAGCTGTACAACCGTCAGAATGAGCTTTTGGGGGATGCAGCGGAACGCTCCTCCGTTGTAGCCGAATGGCTGAACCAAGCTTCCTATCCCGGAGCTGCATTGACTGAGAACTGGCAGCGTTTCATTTTCCATCAGTTCCATGATGACCTTACGGGAACAAGTATACCGCGGGCTTATGAATTCTCATGGAATGACGAGTTGATTTCCCTCAAGCAGTTCTCCGGTATTCTTACTTCCTCCATTGACGCTGTGGCAAGAAAGATGGATACCAGGGTGAAAGGGATACCGGTGGTGCTTTACAATGCGCTTGGATTCCAGGTTGCCGATATGGCAGAGGTGGAACTTGCCTTGCCAAAGAAACCGAAAGGGATTACCGTATATGATATGAATGGCCGGAAAGTGGCCGCCCAATTGCTGTCCTATGCTGACGGTAAAGCCAGACTCTTGATAGAGGCTATTGTGCCCGCTACCGGTTATGCGGTATATGATGTCCGTACTTCTGGTCCGTCGGCTGACACCCGGGTATCTGTGGATTCCAATGCATTGGAGAATTCCATTTATAAGATAACGCTGGATACAAAGGGTGATATCGTTTCGTTGTTTGACAAGAAGAACGGCAAGGAGCTGGTGAAACCCGGTAAATCCATTCGTCTGGCACTCTTCACGCAGAACAAGTCCTACATGTGGCCTGCTTGGGAGATCTTGAAGGAGACTATAGACCGGGAACCGGTTTCCATCACAGAGGATGTGAAGATGACACTGGTGGAGGATGGTGAGCTGCGCAAGTCACTCTGCATCGAGAAACGTTATGGAGAGTCACTCTTCAAGCAGTACATCCGTTTGTATGAGGGTAGCCGTGCCGACCGCATAGACTTTTACAATGAGGTGGACTGGCAGTTGTCCAATGCTTTATTGAAGGCCGAATTTCCTTTGAACATGGCAAATACGGAAGCCACCTACGATTTGGGACTTGGAAGTGTGAGGCGGGGCAACAATACGGAGACTGCCTACGAAGTCTATGCACAGTATTGGGCCGATTTGACTGACCGTAGTGGAAACTATGGCATATCTGTCTTGAATGACAGCAAATACGGCTGGGACAAGCCGGACGACAACACCCTCCGCCTGACCCTGCTGCATACCCCCGAAACAGACAAGGATTATGCTTACCAGAACCGCCAGGACTTCGGGCATCATTGCTTTACATACAGTCTGGTGGGTCATGCCGGTGGACTTGACAAGGCTGTCACCATAGAGAAGGCGGAGATATTGAACCAGAAGCTGAAAGCTTTCCGTACCGATAAACATAGGGGTACATTGGGTAAGGAGTTCTCTTTCGTCTCTTCCAATAACCGCAATGTCATTATCAAGGCATTGAAGAAAGCCGAGAACTCGGATGAGTATGTAGTGCGTGTCTATGAGATAGGCGGTGAGAAGGTGCAGGATGCGGTACTTTCTTTTGCAGGCGAAATTGCCAGTGCCTACGAAGCGGATGGCACTGAAAAGAGTATCGGTTCGGCCGAATTCAGTGGAAACGGGCTGTCTGTAAGTATAAAGCCTTATTCTATAAAGACATTCAAGGTACGTTTGAAGTCATCGGGCGAGGACGCTTATCAATTGCAGTATGCCTCTTTACCGTTGTCCTATAACTGTAAATGTTCCTCATTCAACGAGTTCCGCGGTGAAGCTGATTTTGAGTCGGGTTATTCGTTTGCGGCAGAACTGTTGCCCGAATCCCTGACTGTAAACGGGATTCCTTTCCAGCTCGGCGAGAAAGATGCCGCCAACGGAATGACGTGCAATGGTGATACTATTGTTCTACCGGAAGGTAAAAAGTATAATAAACTGTATTTTCTGGCTGCCGCTACGGACGGGGACTATGCCGCCACTTTCCGGTGCGGAGGGAACAAGAGTGAGGTCATTGTACCTTCCTATACCGGATTTGTCGGACAGTGGGGACATTCGGGACATACCAAAGGTTATCTGAAGGATGCCGAAGTGGCTTATGTGGGAACTCACCGCCACTCTCCTACAGCCGATGAGGCCTATGAGTTTACCTATATGTTCAAGTTCGGTGTTGATATTCCGGCAGGTGCTGCCAGCCTTATACTTCCGAAGAATGAAAAGGTTGTTCTTTTTGCTGCCACATTGGTGGAGGAAACTCTGAAACCCGTCCAGGTTGCCACTAGCTTGTTCCATACAGCCATCCGTGACAATGAGATGGAGTTGAACAGTGTGGAGGTGGAAAAAGAAAATCTGTTGAAGGGCGCGAAGATTATCGCCTATTCCGGCTATTTTAATGATAATGAGAAGCCCGAACGCATCGTTGACGGGGATGTCGATACCAAATGGTGTGAAGTGGGAAGTGCGTTGAACTATGTGGATTTTGATTTGGGTGAGGCGAAAACTGTGAGCGGTTGGAAACTGGTGAATGCAGGCCGTGAGGACAAAGGGTACATTACTTCCGCTTGCTTCCTGCAAGGCAGAAACAGCCAGACTGAAGAATGGAAGACACTTGACAATATAGATGGAAACCGGCAGAATGTCGTATCACGTATGATTGACACTCCGGCGCAGGTACGCTATGTACGCTTGATGATAACCCGTCCTATGCAGCATGCAGGAGGAAGGGTGTTACGCATCAATGAGGTGGAGCTTTATTGATTATATGCTGTAGGAGGTATTATAGCTTCCTACAGTAATTTTATTGACATATAGATATTTATGAGTTATTCAAGTAGATGTTGTTTCCTATTCATTGTGCTGGTTCCCGTTCTGTTATTATCATGTACTGATAAAAAGACAGAGGAAGCTATACAGTTGGAAAAAGCTTTAATATTTGCCGGTGATAATCGTGTAGAACTGGAAAAAGTTTTATATCATTATAACCAATGTGTTGCAGATAGTTTGAAGTATAAGGCAGCTCATTTTCTTATAAGAAATATGCCGGATTATTATTCGTATTATTCTCCGGAAAATGATTCCATAAAGGATTTGTACCAAGCTGTTGCTCAAAAGAAAATGAGTGAAGATGTAGCTATTGAAGTAGCTCAAAAAAAGTTTGTTCCATTTTTGGAGCGAAATCAAAAGGTTATATACGACTCGCACGTAATCACAGCTTCTTATCTGATCCGGAATATTGATCATGCTTTTGGTATGTGGGAAAAACAACCATGGGGGAAATATATTAAATTTGAAGATTTCTGTGAATATATACTGCCTTACCGTGTGGCTTTTGAACCACTTTCAGAGTGGAGAGAGACTTATGCCGAGGCGGCAGAGCAGATATTGGATTCTTTGTTTATCGGAAGTGACGTATTACAAGCGTACAAGCTGATAAACGAAAATATTATAATGAAACCTGACTGGTTTTTTACCATACGTACATCAAGTGTGGGATTGTTTGATATGAGTGCTGAATATATGTGGAACAACCGTATTGGGAACTGCTGGAACAGAACTTATTTTACTACTTATCTTCTTCGTTCTATAGGTATTCCTTGTGGCGTTGACTATCTGAAGCAAGCACCTAAAAGTGCAACCAACCATTGTTGGAGTTTTATCGTAGATACCACGGGGTTGACATGTGATTTTGAAGGAGGAGATCATAGAATGCCTATTAGAGACCGTTTTGTTACATTTTATGAGCTGAAAGGAAAGATTTATCGGAAAATGTTTGCTTCCCAAAAGCTCCAGTTGGAAGAGGTTAATCAAGAAAAGGGTATTCCGTTTTCTCTTTCTGATAAACATGAAAAGGATGTATCAGGTGAATATTTCCCCAATGAAAGGATTGCAGTTCGATGCGAAAATATACCCAAAAGGACCAATATTGCTTATTTGTGTCTATTTAATAATAGTGAGTGGATTCCGGTAGATTGGGCAGAAATAAAGGATGACACTGCAAGATTTGAACATATGGACTGGAGGAACATAGTCTATTTAGTTGGGTATTATAAGGAGGGTAGAATTATACCCGCTGCTCCTCCTATCCTTACGACTGAAATGGCTAAACATACTATATCAGCACGTCCAAATATGCAAAAGAAAAACAAGATGAGGCTTGAACGTAAATATACAGAAGCTCCCATTATTATTTTTCTTAGGGATTTGTTGCTTGATGGGCGGTTTCAAGGTTCTAACTCGCCTGATTTCAAAAACACGATTGATATGCATGTCATTACCCAAAGGCCTCCAGGCTCTTATCTTACAGTGAAGCTTGATACTGTGTATAAATTTCGGTATGTCCGTTTTTTGGCGAGAGATGGCATTCGGTCAGATATAAGCGAAGTGGAATTTTATTCTCCTTCTGATTCAGTAAATCCGTTGAAAGGTATTCCTATGGGAAATCCGCCGGTCGATGGTGATAATAGCCATCGGATGGAAATGGCATTTGATGGTGATCCATTAACATGCTATGCGTCCGCAAATCTAAACAATGCGTGGGTTGGCCTTGATTTTGGGAAAAAAACAGAAATAAATAAAATTCGTTTTGCTCCTCGTGGAGATGACAATTCAGTCCGTGAAGGTGATGAATATGAACTGAAATATTTATCAATGGACGGATGGGTTTCTTTGGGAAGACAAACTGCGCGAACATATTTTTTAGAGTTTTCTGGTGGGCCGGATAAAGCCTTGTATCTCTTGAGTAATTTGACACGAGGAAGAGAAGAAAGACCTTTTACATATGAAAATGACACCCAGGTATGGTGGTGATATTAGTTGTATGCAAATATTGAAATGTTTTGATGCTATTGCTGCAATATTAAAGAAAGGAGGTAGATAAAAATGTTTTAAGAAAGTAAGAATTTGAAGTTTTAATAGGAGTGTATTTATATAATAGAATTTCTTTAAGAATAGGGGATGGTTTTCAATGCCCTAAGACGTTATTTGATATGTTGTTTTAATAATGTATCTTGTTGTTTAACCAAATTTCAATATAATAATGGTAAAAATTAAATCAATGATAAGAAAATCAGTAAATTGTTTAGTGACATTAAGTCTTATGTTTTTTGTATTTCTTTTTGTTTACGCTTGTAGTTCTGATGCAGATTATTCTGCAAAAATAGAAGATATTGATAGAAATCTATTAATAAAGTCTGTTGCAGAATCGGATGTGTTTTTAGATTTTATATTAGAACATAAATTGGTAATGGAACAGTTTATGGTATATACAAGAAGATTGTCAGATACAGAATTAAGTGAATTTAAGTATAATGTAAATGATGACGAGTACATACAAAAGATTGTAGAGGTAACAAACCTATCAAGTTTACTACAGAGTTTGGAAATAAAGAAAAACTGTTTATTAGCGGATGCTGGATATGGTAAATTGAATCAAGAAGAGAGAAAAATACTTTTTATGAATTATTTCGAAAAGCCAATGTATACAGCAGTGAAAACCAGAGGTGAAATTTTGAATCTAAAATGTTATGAGCAATATACTGCTGAATGTAATCGTGCAGAACGCCAATGTTCTATAGCAGTTTTGGCATGTGCATGTGTTGGTTCTTGTGCATGTGTTCTAGCTGCTTATCTTAAACTAAATGATGATTTGGCAAATGCTAAACGTGATTTTGAAAATTGTCAAAATGGTAAATGAATAATTTATGAGGAAATACCGTAAATTATACATAATCATTGTTGTTGCATATGCAGCCTTATTGGTAGTAAGCCGAATTTATTCTGTAAGTTCATTTTTAGTAGATATTGTATATCTTTTTAGTTGGATTGTCCTATTATTCCTTGAGATTAGGAAACAATATCATGTTAAAAAAAATGATAAAAAGGAAGAAATAGACTATTTTCCTATAATTCTAATTTTCCTGATGATGGTTATTTGCATTATAAACATGTGTAATTATCAATCAGGTTAGAATATAGTGAAATGCATTTGTATATTAATGTAGATTGAGACTATTAGATTGTCAATCAAGAATAAAATGATGTTTCATACTATGTAGTTACATCATTTTATCATATTCTCAATAAATTATTAGGCCCATTCAAGAAAGTGTATTTTCTTATTTGTAATAACAGAAGGATGACTATTTTTTTATGGAGTGATTGATAATGTTGAATATTTATAGTTTCATTTTTGTGACTAAGTTTGGTGATAATTACTGTTAATTTAATTATATGAGAAAAATAATTTTGTTGTTACTGTTGCAGTGTAGTTTAGCTGCAGTGGGACAAGAGAAACCTAAGATTTTTTTTTCAAATAAAACGATCGATCTGGGAATTATACCATCAGAAAAGACGCCTTGTGTCAGTGTTAATTTTATCTTTTCCAATTATACTAGCAAACCTTTGTTTATGCAAGCAAATTGTATGGATGAGATGCATTACTGCTGACGAAACCATTACATTGAAGGGTTTTCGTATACTAACTTTGTGAATTGTAACGATATATCTTCTCATTTACTTCCAACTGTTTCTAATTGACTTATCTCTTATTCAATGTTATGTTAATACTGCAAAGCAATTTATTATTGCACATCATTCTAAGGAGGTTTTTTTCATGGCTAACACACATGATTATGGAGAGAGAAGTCTCCAAATGCACTATGAAAAACGTGGTAAAATTGAAATCATTCCTACCGTTCCGGTTAAAACAAGCGAGGACCTTTCCCTTGCATATACACCTGGTGTTGCTACACCTTGTCTTGCTATTCAGAAAGATCCTGAACTTTCCTTCTGTTTGACACGCCGCTGGAATACCTGTCTTGTTGTCACAGATGGTACTGCTGTTTTAGGACTTGGTGATATTGGTCCTGAGGCTGGTATGCCGGTTATGGAAGGAAAATGCGTACTGTTCAAGGCATTCGGTAATGTAGACGCGTTCCCATTATGTATTAAGAGCAAGGATGTTGATGAAATCGTAAATACTGTTGCACTTATTTCTGGAAGTTTCGGCGGTGTTAATCTGGAGGATATTTCCGCTCCGCGCTGCTTTGAAATTGAAAAGAAGTTAAAGGAGCGCTGTGATATCCCGATTTTCCACGATGACCAGCACGGAACTGCTGTTGTCACTCTTGCAGGTCTGATTAACGCATGCAAGCTCACAGGCAGAAAGCCTGAGGAAACCCATATCGTTGTAAACGGTGCTGGTGCTGCTGCAATTGCCATCTCCAAGCTTTTAATCTCCTACGGCTTTGCTGATATTACACTGTGTGACCGTACCGGAATCATCTATGAGGGACGTGAAAAAGGTATGAATCCAGTTAAAGAGGAAATGGCAAAGATCACTAATAAAAAGCACTTACAAGGCAGCTTAGCAGATGCTGTTCGCGGTGCAGATGTATTTGTTGGTGTGAGCGCTCCTGGTGTTCTGACAAAGGAAATGGTTCAGACTATGGCACCACAGGCTATTGTATTTGCGTGTGCTAATCCAACTCCAGAAATTGATCCAAAGGATGCTAAGGCTGGCGGCGCTGCTGTTGTTGCTACTGGAAGAAGTGATTATCCAAACCAGATCAATAATGTACTGGCATTTCCAGGAATCTTCCGCGGTACATTTGATGTTCACGCAAAGGAAATTAACGATGAGATGAAGTTTGCTGCTGCAACGGCTATTGCATCTATCATCCCAGATGATCAGATTCGCGCAGATTATATCATCCCAGAAGCATTTAACCCGGTTGTTGCACAGACTGTAGCTGCTGCTGTCGCAGAGGCTGCAAAAAAGAGCGGTGTAACAAGAGAGTATAAAACATTATGATACCCAGGGTCAAAAGTTCCAAAAGCCTTTCGTGCTTGCACTAAAGGCTTTGAGCTTGGGTATCAGTTGGGCACAGTCATGATTTTAATCTTCATGGCTGTGCGTTTTTGTTTTAATACTTATTTTTGGTATCTTTTATCTCATTTCTTTTTGGCTATCTTATTTGTTTTATAGCTACGGCACGCCTCTGCAAATTTTTCGGCAAACTTTGGATTTGAATAATATGACAGATGCGCAAAGCCCCACCAGTGATCACTTCCTGCATGAACACACTCCCAACTTCTTGTTCCAACAGGCTTTTTTGCAATCGCACATTCACCATTATCCTCGCTGTCATAATAATGAAACTCATGACCGCGTATCGTTTCTCCTTTTTGCAAAAAGCTGTCTGTCTTTGAGTTTAATGTCAGATATCCGAAGCGCACAAGCCGCTCTTTTTTCATACAGCATGCATGAATCACTCCTGCCATTTTATATGGTTTTTTCTCTGAATCAAAAATTGTATCATGAAGATACATAAAGCCTCCGCATTCAGCCAGTGACGGCATTTTATTTTCAATAGCTGATTTTACGGAATTTAGATCGGAAGAGCACACGTCTGAACTCCAGTCACACTTGAATCTCGTATGCCGTCTTCTGCTTGAAAAA
>OODU01000700.1_pt1 | contig 36765 bp, 30 predicted proteins | sample 1671171 | NCBI WGS metagenome assembly OODU01 (sample SAMN06348129, study PRJEB24527) | human gut metagenome | biome: human gut; feature: ankylosing spondylitis patient; material: feces | host: Homo sapiens | place: China | collected 2015-10
TTGTTATCATGCATAAGTCTTCATACGATGTTCAAGTGTGACTGGAGTTTAGCCGTGTGCTCTACCGATCTGAACAAGGTCTACACGAGGGATCTGTTTAAGCGGGACTAGGGGGGAAGACCGCCTGTGTTGGGCGGGCTAGACCTTTCAGTAGGTTCACTATTTCTGAGAACGGGGAGTACTGGCCATCGCCAATACTCCCCGCTTTTGTTTGGTGCTTAACAAGCCAAGGCCGCATAACGAACCAGCAATCTTTCCAAATGAGTCATCTAGCAGGACAATCGTGACAGCATAGTTGAAAAGACATTGATTACTGAACTACTGTTAGATTGGCCTTTCGTCTGTTTGTCTTACTTGCGGGTGTTTTCCCGCCTACTACAACTTGCGCACTTGTTCCGGTAAGCAACTGATAGCACAGCTCAAGTGGCAATGCGGTTTCATTAGATGCAGTGCTTAGCTTTTTTGGCGTTTTCGAGAGCAGAGTGATGACCTGCTTATTTACCTCAGACTGTTCTGGAATTATCGCGTTAGGCTCATCCGTTCTCCATCCAGCCGAGCTTAGTTGTTTGAATAGATTGTGATACTGCCAATCCGTGAGTAAGCCAATGTCGTGTGACCTATAGATAAAGGCTGCCACAGACACCTTCCATCGCTTTTTAAGGGTCACCGCGTCCCGTAGGCTAAAGCCTCGGGGCGTATATTTCAGCATGGTCGACTTGGGCATTAAGAATGCCGAGGCGAACCTGTTCGCCTCGGTCTCGATTTCTTTTGTAGCCGAAGTTCCCATGTCGCGATTTCGATGCATTACCCAAACTAGATACGCTTTTGGAGGTATATGTTCCCGTTGGCAAGAATGTACTTTCAACCGGATTTGCTTTTCGCCGGTATCTTGAATCGCTTGATGAATATGAGTCTGCGATAACTGAGTTGGCTTCCTTCGTATTTAAAGCTGTTTGTGATGCTGCCGATGCGTGGTAGGACTCTATTAAGGCCGGGTTCCTTGTCGAGGAACTGGTGGCGAAAATTAACCCTATAGCCCCTAAGATACAGTTGAAGGACTTGTGTCCAGTTCAAGAGCTGACGGGATTAAACGATATGGGATATGCGATATTTTCTATGCTGATTCCGCACGGCTTTGTGGAGTGGTCACTGTCCAATGCGGTATATCTGTTGAAGCTTGAGGGGTTGGGGAGTGGTTTTCGTTCCAAGGCTATTTTAATCGCTATGTTAAGAAAGTCTCATTCAATAATGAAGATGAGGTTTCTAAGCTGAATTTGGAGGATGCCCGCCTTTTGGCAAAGGCAATTATCTGCAGGGATCGTATGGACGAGAGCGATGTCTTTTCCACTTTGGAAAAGCTGCTGGCTGTGGGAGATGGACTGTTTCCTATAGATGTTGAATCTAAAACGATTTCTAATCTATTGGAAGGAGACAGACCAGTCGTCTCACTGTATGAACGCGGTTTTATTCAGCCTGTCTCAATTGTCTATGAAGCCCTCGCAAAGGTGGACTGAAAGTATCGAGAACGTCTTTTGAAGAAATGGGTAGAAACGCACACGCCCGACGACATCGGCGATCTTCCGCGCCTGTTTTCTTATGATTTAACGCCTATCGTTGCCGCTTCATCAAGCTGGGGCTCTTGGTTGTCGGTGGCTGTCCGGGAGAGTCTCTCTCGCTATCTTAACGACCGTCTCGATGAGTGCGATAAGGCTAAAGTCGAAGGGGAAGTGAAAAAGGTGATTGAGGAGCTGGGTGATTGATAGTCTGAAATAAATATCAGCTCACATGTTCATGGGCTTTCTCTTTGGGCAGCGTGTCGAGCGACCCATCGTCGATCGATGCGATGTTCGCAGACGCGGCTCGTGCCCCTTTCGTCGATGCTCTGTTGTTTAGTCGCCTGAAATCATATGACGACGCGTGGACCGTGCTCCCCTATGTGCTTGTCCATTTGTGAAAGAAATCATGCGTCACCTCCTTATGCGCAACTACTTGCCCTATGGGTTTATTAAGGCTGCCCAAGACGGATTGTTGGTCGGCGGAGATTGGTTTGCCTAGCTGTGCTTAAGGCCCTTGGTCTGGATTTCCCAGTCGCCCCACAACGCTCTTGCAATGAGTGTCGCAGTGGTCATTGCCCAAACGTTCCTCGCGATTTATGCACTGTTTAGGAACATGAATTACTACGACATGAACGCGCCGTTTCTTGAGAACTTCTTCAACACCGTTAAGGGTGCGGCGCTGAAGCTGTCCACCGCAATCTTGGGCGAACACGCGATAGATGTGCTGTGCGAGAAGAAGGGGAGTGGCGATGAGGTGCAACCCTCCACGAGTAGCGACTGAGAATAGGCCGAGAATGGGCGACTTGCTCTTTCGCGCGCATCGAACGGTCCAGGCCAGTTCAGTTGTAAGACGTTGGCGATATAAACTATTGAATCGAGCGCTGTAGCGACCGATTTCTCGTCCGCACAATTGGTCCGCGCCGCTTGTTATTCTATGGATCTACTCGATCATTAGGAGGTTCTATGGATGCAAATAAGATGGACGCCGAGGTCATTGATCGTGACCGTATTGAGGTGTTTGTTAGCTCTTCGATGCGCGATGAAGGCGATTTTAGCTGGCTGCAGCTGAGGGACGAGCTTAATCGCGCTTTGTTGAAATCGGATATCTTTAAACCCTTCGCAATCGAGTCCCATGCGAGCATTGAGCCATCATCGTCTTATTATCTAAATCGCTTAGTACAGAGCGATATAGTGATTGGGATCATACGGTCAGAATTGAGGCCAGGAACTAGTAAAGAGCTATATCGGGCTATCCAGCTCAGAAAGCCACTCATTCTCGTTAAGCTTGAAGGCGAGACATCGTCGGATATCGAGTCTCTGTTTCGTTATGTTAGGGAAATGGATGCGTGCACATATGTCGAATTGCCGAGTGATTCAGGTCTCGTTTCTTATCTGATGGATCAGCTTAATAATGTGATGGTAGATTTGTTTCACAATCGACGATTTGAAATTGAAGATGGTAAACCGGCGGTTTTTGCAGACATTGCTCCGATCTCTATTCCCGAAGATGTTCTTGATGCTTTTGGCGCTTCTGTCGCCTTGGTTTCAAAAATATTTAACTACCATGCTGAATGGCTTGAGAGAAAGTCTGACAATCCTCACCTGTTCTTCCTTGGTGAGAAGGCGGTTGAGTGGCTACTTTATGGCACCCGCTTTTCGGTCGGTGCATTCAAGGCTGACATTCTAGAGATTATGAAAGACAGCGGCATTCCCAGAGACACTCTTTCGCTAAGGCTTGACGCCCTCGATGCTTCTATTGAAGGTCGCTATTCCAAGTGCTATGAACTTCTCCAACGTGCCTGTGACTCAATTGAATCGAAAGACTGTTGGGCTTATGGTAATTGTTTAATTGACAAGCGGACTGTTGCTGGCATGCTTTCCGAATATGGATTTGGCACCCAGTGGTCAATTCAGAAACAAATTGATGCGCTCTCCGCTCCAGCCTATATTCCCCTTGCGCTTAAGTTCGAAGAGGAGGTGGGGACTGCTGTCTTAAACGCTTCGAGAGAAGCGAGGGCGGTTAATCCTTACACAACGATTCGACATGACGCTAGCCTTGCTTCCGTCATGTCGAATATATCGTGTTTGTTATTTAGTTCAATATTATGCGGGAGTATATCGAGCGCCTTATATTCTCGCAGCTTGCTTGCTAATTCGCTTATCGACTACTCCTCTATTTACAATCGGCCCGAACTTGAGCTCGAGGGAATTAAGCTGCTTGTTCTTCAGGGGGATGCTAAGGGCTTCGAGAATAGGTTTGCTTATAAGAGCGATGGTTTAAGGTCATATCTCCCCTCGTGTGCCGAGGAACTGTGGCATCTGACTTCTTTAACGGCCCAGGCATATCGTCCGAGTATGATTTCCGTCGTCATTAAGGAGTGTGCGCCTTATTTTTCGGATGATACTATTTGCGATGCTTGGAACACGTTAAACGTTGCAGATGATTTTCGGCAATGTGAATCAAAATGGATTAAGGCGATCGGCATGATCAAGATGCGGGTTGATGAGAAGTCGCTTGTAAGCCTACTTTGTCAGGTTGTCGATCAACATTTATATACCGTCGCTTCTGATGTTTCGAACGTTATTGGCGGAATGGATTTAGACAAAATCGACAAAGAGCTCATTGATCAACTGGGCAGTAGCCTTAAATCGAATTCTGATGAACTGCTTAAATACAATTTCTCTGCTGGCGTTTTCGGATGCGTTGAGAAGCGTTGTGGCTTTTCTATTTTGAGCGAAGAACAAGTGGGGCATCTTTCCACTGTTGAGCGGGGTTGTTATTTAGACAACAAATCTCCAGCATGCAATGCGGAAACGGCTTGTATCGATGAATTGCGCAGGCAATTCGACTCGAATAATCGTTCTGATTTTCACTCAGGGTTTTCCATTCGTCCCTCTTCTTTGCTATGTCGCTCACTCGATGATGTCCCTTCTGAGTCATTTAACGCATCCTTGGCTGGCGTGCTGGAGCATTGTCTTAAAGGGCTTCCGACATATCAAGGATCACCCTGCTCTGCAGGAGAGGCTATGTCCGTATTAAATAAGTTTGTATGTTGTTGCGTGCGCGATGGAAAGGCACTTCCCGTCGGCTGGACGGATTTAATTTCTGAACTTCCGGATGAGTGGCCCGAAGACCCGGTATTTAGAGAGCCTATATCAATGGACTCATGTGCATGGTCTGTAAGATGCTTAGCTCTAAAAGTTGCTACCGGCTTTGCAGCAGACATAGAGTTCCTGACATTTGGTATTAAATTTGATGCCCTTACAGCCGCCGGTCAGCGTGCGTTTTTAGAAGTACTTGAGCAGCTGATTGTTTGTAATGCTATCTGCGATCAATACCGTGGCGTCGTTTCTGCAATCTGTTCGAGCGTTATGCTTAGTGAGGACTCTGCTGTGCGTGAACTATTGCTTGATAGCGTTGCTGCAGGCTATCGTAGATGGGAAGCGAGCTCTTTTAGCGATTTGGCGTTTCAATCGTTACACGATGCTTCCCCTAATGTTGCATTTAAGCTTGTGCGCTTATGCAAGGAGGGGAAATTCGATGATGCCACTCTCGAGCAGAAGTTACTTGGTGAGCTCTCGAGTGATTCCAACTGGTTTATTCGCTGGCATGTTGCGAATGACTAGGCGTAGGTTTGGCGCCGGGACAACGTGGATCTCGGCGCCTTCTTGCCGTCGTCTGATTAGTCCGGACCTATCCCGGTGCCAATTTGTTGCTGGCGGCTGACCTCAGGGTGCTGCCGCATATCGGTTTCGCTCATGTAGCTCAGAGCGTGTTGTTCAATACCGTTCGTCTAATAATCGCTGTGACTTGCGGAGTTAGTAAGAAAGTTGTCCGCGATCCTGGAGTGATTCGTTCTCGGTGCGAAAGTGCTGGTATATGCTCGCGTTCTGCGTATGGATGCCGGTTCGTGGATGCGAAGAAAATGCCGGACGGGCTTATTGAGGAAATGGGACTGCTGTACGTCGGTGTTACTCGCGCCCGCAAAGCGGTATACGCCTCCTCTTCTATGCGGCGCAGGACAAATTACGGGAACTATCAGGTTGCCTGCCCCTCTTGTCTAACGTCTCTTCCGGGCATTGAGCCCGTGAGCTGGAGGGTCATGGACGGGGAGGGGTGACTTCCCTGTATCATGAAATGGGCACGCTATCGGCGCGGGAGCCGTTCAACGGCTCTGGCAGGACCTCACTGTGCGTGAGGAGGCTGTTCAGCGCGAAATATAGCGCATTAGGGCTTCGGAAAGTTCATCTCTCAGGTCGCCTTCCAATAGGGAAATTGCTCTATCGACATAGATTTTGTTATCAATACCAAAGTAACGTCCAACGCTTACCACGAGGGACTTGTCGTTAAATAGCCCGAGAATCTCATTGTAATCATGGTTTTCAATGGCCCGTTGATATCTGTCATTAACGTTTTTTTCTATACTCGCAATATCAATTAAGGATGCGATGCCATCGGCAGTCAGCTGCTCATTATCCGAAATAGTTATTCCGGAAAGTGCTCCCTTTACGCCTGCTACGAGCGCTTCCGATGTCTGTTTGTTTGCTTGCTTGCTGAATCTGTCAATTACATATGACTTAATACCGGAAAAGGTCTTGTCCCCATCGGCACCGAAACGCTGAGATAGAACCCGCACCGCTTCTTCGGTGAGAAAGAGATTTTCAATTTCTGCGACCTTGAGGTGGAAAATGCCCTTTTCTTTAAGGATGTTGAGCTGTTCCTCGGTTTTAAAGTCTCTGTCTATGATGCCCCAGGCCTTTATGGCATGAAGGCTTTGGGTGCGATTGTATGCTTTCACATTATTGATGACCTGCTCGCACCCGCCGGAAGGGACTACATAGCAATTGGGAAAGAGTGCGGAGTAGATCCGCTTGTCGTAACTTCCTTCGGTTCCTTCAACGAATAGGACCTCTTTCCTGTTGCCAAGGAGCTCTATTAAGAGCTCCTTTGGAAGGTCGCTATCGGGAAGCGTTTCTAATTCCCATTTGGTGCCATCGAAATTCTTAACCCAGATGATATCCGAGCTTCGGTGTGTTGAGGCGAAATTAACATCGTGGGTAATGTAGATAAAGAGGCAGTCTGGGCGTGACTGCTCTAGGGAAGTCCAGAGTCGCGCCATAAGCGATGGATGCAAATGAACTTCAGGCTCATCCATGATGATTATTTTGTCGTTTGGGACACAAAGAACTTGTGCGGCAAGATATAGCACTGAACGCTCGCCGTCACTCATTTGCGTTGCGCTGTAGCGATTCGTTTTACTTTGGGAGTACGCGTAGAAGGCCGCGTCTTCCTGCTCGATCTTTCTTTGAGGAAAGACTTCATTCCATATAATTTTAAGTTTGTCCAGCGTGGTTACTGGAATAGCTGGCCTTTCAGCCGAAATGGACTCTGCATGCCTGCATTTATCAATAAACCGCTGGTTTTCAAGATTAACCTGGGCGATAAGGGCTGCTAAAACATCATCAAAGTCGTCAAGGAGCTTTGTCGTATAGCTCTTGCCCCATTTCCATCGTCCATTTTTGTTTTCCTTATATTGAGAGCCACCGTATATGACATTATCTTCTGCTTCCGCATAGCTTTTTAAAGGGATTCTCTCGGAAAAATTGATATCGCGTTGTGCTGAGATTCTATGGACCTTTTCGAAATCTTGTTGCTCTATCCATGCGCCGAGTTTTGATTTGCCAGATCCATTTGGTCCGATGACAACGACGGAGTTGACCTCAGCTTCACAATAGGTCTTTATGTTGTCGGCATTGGGAAGCCAGTATTTAAATTTCGATTCGTCTTCTGACAATTGTCTCACCTGGTTAATAACGGTTATGGACTGATTTAATAATAGTATTAATAAGCCTGATGGCCTGACTAGGGCCGGCTCTACATGGCCATGCTCTTCGATTTTGCGGCCAAGTCTGTTTTCGTCGGGTTTTAGGCACCACTCGACCGGTCGCGACCCGATGATTCGATATTCGCGCTGGTACGCATATTTGGTCGTTCCGATAACGAGGTTGAGCGGTATGCCTTGGAATGCCTCGTCAGCCACGCTTGGAGCAGGAGTGCCGTAAAAGACTGGGCTGTGCAGGGAGATGCCATTACCGGAATCAATCTTTCGATTTAGAAGTCGCTCAAAGCAGCCGTACCGTACGATGCCGATCTAGCCGTCGGTGCACCTGAATTTATCGATCATTCGCCTGGTAATCACGACAGTGTCCTCAACAATGTCGCTCTCCCGCACCATGAACATGCAGTAGATCGGCAAGAGTCAGTTGGCGTAGATGCCCATCCCGTACGCCAGAGACGCTTCTAGCGGATCGCCCTGCTCTCCGGGCAGACCGTGGTAGTACCCGGCACCGTTCATATAGAGGCACCCGTCTATCAGGTCGTTGATGTATTCCTCTTTGGACGCGAACTTCAGTAGGTAGACGATGTCGTCGTTCGGCATAGTGTTATCCTCTCATTGGTTGACGTGCACCGGGCCGCGTCGTGTGCTCCGGGGTGTTGGCTATCAAGATAAGGGCGGCTTCTCAAACTCGTGTGCCGGATTGGGTGATGTCGCGATAGTTGCCGTAATATCCAATCCGAAGCGGATCGTCTTGACGTTGAAGTACCTGGACTGCGGCTGATTCGACCATCCTCTCGCTTGTGGGCGAGGATGTGTGTGACCACCCTGTCACAGGCGAGTCGATATTTCGTGAACGCGGTTCGTAAAGTAAAATAACTTTGCAAGTGGTCTAGTGGTCGATGACGTTTGGGGCATTATGAAACCCACGTTTCAAGAGATGCGTTCTGCTTTACAAGCGCAGCGCATGAAAGTTAGTTTTGATACTTACGATCTTACATGCGATGAGCTTACGAGAAGGATTTTAAAAAAGAGAATCGATATTGCTCCTGAGTACCAGAGGCAGTTTCGGTGGGACGATGAGAGACAGTCTGGCCTTATCGAGTCAGTTCTGTTGGGCATTCCGGTTCCTAATTTATTTATGGCAACTTCTTCTACTCCAGATGAGGCTGTTGTTTGGGAAGTTGTGGACGGACTTCAGCGTAGCCTCTCGATTGTCAATTTTATTCTTGAAGGGGAACAGCGCGAGGAGTTGGGCTTGAAGGCTCCTCTATGTCTTAAGGGATTAAGCAAGCTGCCCGAGCTTAATGGATGCTGCTTTTCGGATTTGCCAGAAGATATGCGCTCGATTTTTCTCGATCGCCCAATAAAGGTAACGGTTCTGAATGACAAAAGCGATCGCCAGGTCCGTTTCGACCTCTTTGAGCGCTTGAATACAGGAGGCATATCATTGACATCTCAAGAGGTGCGATCCTGTATCTATCGCGGAGTTTTCCTCGATTTAATTAATGAGCTGTCCTCCAATGTTGATTTTCGAACCGTTGTTGTTGTCCCCAAAAACCGCCAGTCAGATGGTAGTCTTCAGGAATATGTCCTCAGGTTTTTTGCTTATTTAAACGGTGTAGAGGGTTTTAAACACTCGGTTAAAGAGTTCCTTAACTCCTTTATCGAGAAGGGCAATCAATACGATGAGAAGCTGCTTGATGAATATAGAGATGAATTCAATCGGGTTATGAATTATCTTGCTCGGTGTTTTCCGAATGGGTTGAAGCGGGGCGGAAAGGGACTAACTCCCGCTAACGTGTTTGAGGGAGTTTCTGTTGGGGCTGCACAGGCTCTCAGAGTATGTCCACAGCTTGAGGTGTGCAGTAAAAACAACTGGATCGATTCTAAGGCTTTTCGTGGGTATACGACGTCTGCAACTAATTCGCTTCCTAAGGTAAAGGGGCGGATTGCTTATGCAAAAGAGGCTTTTTTGAATCATGGATACATTGAGCCTTAAACCTCAGATCGATCTTTTTGAACAGTCCATGTCAGAACTTGAGCTGCTTTTGAAGTCCGCTAATATTTTCGAACAGATCGGCGATAGAGAATTGAATCCCTCTCCTGATGACATTCTGTCAAAGACGGCTAAAGGCATTTCCTTTGTATTCCTTTTTTCGGCTTATGAGCAGCTGCTCAAAGGGACTGTTCGAGCTGTTCTTGAGACAGCCAATTCTTATAGGGGAAAACTGAAAAACATGCAGGATGGGTTTATAGCAGCGGCCTTAAACTCATCCTTTCGCTCATATGCTGATGCGGCTAACGTAAAAACCAAAATCTGTAACGTTAAGGGCGTTCGGTCTTTACTCGACTCTTATGTTCGCGACTTGAAGTTCACGGATTATTTTCCAGATGACGGGAGCTATATGAAGTCAACTCAGGTTAGGGCTATCTGCAATTTATTTGATTTGGGTGACCCCGCTCCAATTTTGGGAAGAGCCTGGAGTCATATCGATGACTTCCAAGATAAAAGAAACGCAATCGCTCATGGTTCGGTCTTGCCTTCGACAATTGGAGAAAACTACTCTGCTTTAGATATTGAGACGTTTTACACGGAATGGAGGGACGGCTGGGTTGCCTTTGCCGAGCATACTGAGAAGGAGAGTTTAAATCCTAGATTCTGGACCAGGCGATAGCCGGTACCGTATAGGTTAGCGGGTTTGGCGGAGTCTGCGACGGGTGTTTCGGGTTTAGACATAGGAAACGGGGTATGCATAAACAATGCCAGATATCCACCTTGACTCCAGAGATCTGTTTAGCTGGCAGCTCATCATCGACGAGGGCCTATTCATTGGTCGTATAGTGAGACATGCAGAAAAATTTCCCAATGAGGCAATCGCTCTTGATATCACGGCGCTTCCGTTCATAGCTGTTGCTGTACACGATGCGATTCCTTTCATTAATAAGAAACTCGGCCTTCATATACCTCAAGAAGATTTACGTGTAACTCGCATTCGGCATATGACAAAGTCTCTCAGCTCGAACAAAATTAGCTTTTATGATTATCTTTTAGAAGCCCGAGCCGTAATAGATCAACTCAATAAACAATTCTATAGCGGCCCCTTTCCAGCGCTTCTCAATAGGTTTCGAAACAATATCGGAATCACCTATTACGGTGAACTTCCCTGTTGTGCAACCTATTCTTCTACTCATCTCTTTACCAAGGACTCCTCGGAGCTTCTTAGTTCAAAGAACAATGACTTCTCGTATGAAATCGGATACCATTCAGGGCTTTCCGGTGGTTATTTATATCGATTTTCTCAATCGTTTTATACAGATCAGTCTGTTTTTGATGTCTCAGCCTTTGAAACTCGTTCGAATGATCGCCGATTCGAAGATATAGTCAAAAAGGTCAAATGCATTGGATGCAAGGACGATGCGATTTTCTTTTTTCTCTCCGAGCTCCTTATGCTGCTTGTATCGGTTGATGTTTTGTTTGAGGCAGGCTTCTTTACTGACGCGGATTTTATCAAGTATTCCTGTTTGAGCTTGGACCATGTTGCAAGGGCTCTTCAGGTATTTACTACCTTTACAAGGACCCATGAGGAGCTTGGTCTTTGTACGGACGGGTTTCTGTCTGAAGTTGAGGGGCTTATTCCGAGAGAAGATAAGAAATGGATTAAGCGTGCGCATCCGTTGCGAAATGCATTCATGCACTATGACTTTTCGGGGAAGCTTGTGCCCGATCCTTCCGGCTGTTCCTCCTCGTGGACAATACTCGACATTGCCTGCAATAATCAGTTGGGATTGGATTCGCAAGGGTTTAAAACCGAACTTATGGCTGTTCGCTCCAAGCTGGAACGCTCGCTTTGTGAGTTAATCGCCTTTCCACAATTTGATCCGTTAAAGGAACCTTGGGGTATGTAGGGTGAGCAAAATCTCCGAGGGGCGCGGGCTTGACAGGGTCGCGGTGGCAGGGCTAGCGACCTGCGGATTCGCCGAGTGCGGCGAGAACGTCGTGCTCTTCGGTCCGATCGGGACCGGCAAGACCTACCTCTCGCGCGCTCGCCAAGGCGGCCTGTGCCAAAAGAATCAGAACCTGCTACGTACGGCAACCCGACCTCGAGGACCTCTGGCGCGAGAGTCGCGACCGGCCAAGCGGCGAGCGGAAGCTGCTGCGGAAGTACGGGGCGTTCGGCCCGCTCGCGAGCGACGAGTGGCCGTTCGAGTGGCCGGACGAGCTGTTCAGGGGGATGCTGCTGGAGCTTTTCGAGCTGCGCTACGGGAGGGTATCGACCGTCCTATGTACACAGTGCAGAAAGAAGGACTGGCACCAGAGGGCTCGGCGGCGGCGTGCACACTGACGCGATTATGGACCGTATCGTCCACAACGCCGTCTGGCTCGAGATGGGCGACATGAACATGCGGCAGGCAATGGCGGGTAAGGGGCGGTAGCCCAAGATGGGGACGCCGCTGGTGCCTGAGGTGCCACCGGCGGTGTTCATCCGCGTTAGCAGCGGTGCTGATTCGCAATATTTAGCGGTGCTCATGCGGGCAAATACTCACATAGTATTCGGGCATTCCCTTGCGAAGGCTGATCTCGCTTATTTTCAAGCAATATTTGACATTGTTGATTTATATACAGGCCCGGTTGAACTGGTATTATTCTACAAATCCTATTGCGAAACTGCTCGTGAGGAGCTGCTCCTTAATATATCAAGGCTGCTCGACTCGTACGGCGCATCAATGAACAACCGGGATCATGGGAAGAATTTGATGCACCGGTTGATTTTGGAGGGGCGGCTGTCTGTCGTTGAACTTCCATGACGTTCGGACGCTTGCGGCTGTCTTCAGCTAAGGCATAGTCATTTGTTTGTGCTAATCGTCAGTACCCCTGCACCACTATTTCAACGCGATTATTCACTGACCCCGTCACGAGTAATTTTGTCCGCGCGATAGATTAGTCTTTTAATCGGTTTGCCACATTTAAACTGGGCGTGAGTATGTATCTTCTTGTGTCTTCGGCGTGCGCCTTATTTTAGCGGGGAGCGATTTGGCATTTGAAGATATGTATGGTTGGCTACCTTGACGAGGAAGATGGTGGGCATTGGAAAACAACGACCAACGCTACAAGGTTATCGATCACGGTGGCCTGATGGAGTTTCTTCGAGAGGATATGATTGATCAGCTTCGAGGGGAGGAGATGACTCTTAGCACCCTTTCGGGTGAGAATTTTTATACTCCTCGCAATAGCCTTCTAGAAGTCTGTCGAGAGTATCTTGAGCGCGATCCCCAAACCGATGCGTTTTTGATCCAATATCCCCATGGGATCATTCTCGAACAATCTAAGAGGCGATTTTTCTATCGAGGCGAAAAGCAGATTTATCCACGGTCTGAATCATCGCTCAAGAGAAAACTTCGACAGTTTAACAATATTAAAGACCAAGAGCTGTATCGTCTTGTGGCAGATATGCGGCTATTTGAGTTCAGCCGCTTTATTGATCAGTTTCAGTCCGTGCGGGAATGGAATCGTTGCGATGTTCTTTATGAACTTTTGGGTCAGCATTACGGCTTGGAGACCAATTGGCTGGACGTGACGAACGATTTCTCAACGGCGCTCTTTTTTGCAAATTGCGTTTGGGATAAAGATCGCTGGCGTCCGCTTTCGCATCGGGACATCGAGCGAGATGGGTGTTCCAAATGGGGCGTTATTTATAGAAAGAGCGCTGCGCGTGTTGGGCTGGACGAATGCATGCGCATGGGAAAGTACATTCATCGCTTGCATGAGCCGCGTCCGCTATTAAAGGATGTTGGGAGTAACATCCCCGTTCCAATTGGATACCAGCCTTTTGTGCGTAGCTTTATCCAGAGTGGTTACGCAATATATGACCGCGGAGCAATGCCGCTGCAGGAGGACCCTTCCTTTGAGCAGTACAGGTTTGAGCAAGACCCCGAATTTTCCAAAGACATTTTTGACATGATGAATGGCGGGAAAAGGATTTATCCGGATGAAAGTCTTACTGAGGCGCTTTCAATTATTGGCTCAATTGCGTGCGCGACGTCATTTACCAAGGAAGCCTTAAACTACGCCCTTACAAGGAGCCATTATTATCGCGCCGAAGATTTTGGAGCAGCGCTAGCCGATCTATCTAATTTTCGAGTGGATGGAAAGCCTATCGAGATTAAAGCTGAACATCCCTGGAGCCTGCCGCGTTACCTAAGAAGGCGGGTTGATCGTCTTGGTAAAACGGAGAGGCGAATAATGGACAGCCTCCAGATGACAACTAGACTATCTCCAATGAGTCGTGGTCTTGATATTTGGGCGCCATGGATGCTTCCAAAATGCGAGTCCGATCGGGGTGTCCTAGATATGGATCCCAGAATGATTGATGATGGGAACCATACGGTGTTTACGGATCGGTTCTACTTTCGCATGATGTACAGCACGATGATGGGAGAGCTAAGCCCATTTTAGGGCGGAAACGCTTCTTTTCCTATTAGCGGGGTACGTTCTATTGGCGAAAGCGGCTGAGAAAGTGCCTTAGCCAATCAACATCAACTGTTATCTAATGATTAGGCGTTGATGCTCTATTGGGCTGCATTATTTGTTCCATAAGTTGATTGGTGCCCATGCGATTACGATTGATATTTATAGCAATATACAAACAAATGTTCTATAATTTATTAAATTGTGAAGTTGGGAGGCGTTAAGGTGGAAGCCGAAAGAAATGACATTGTAGACAGCGTTGTTAGCCTGATAAATGGAGTGGGCCGTAGCCCCTATCTATTCGTTGGCTCGGGGTTTTCCCGTAGATATATGGGGACCGACGATTGGGACGGCTTGTTAAGACACCTTTGCTCCCGTCTTTCTGATGATCCTTTTCGACTCGATTCCTACCTCGCCCGCTGTTCAGATAATCCTGCTTATGGCGCTTTGCCCTCTGCCGCGACGATGCTTGATAAAGATTTGCGGATAGCCGTGCTCGAAGAGCCTCGGTTCGCTTCTTTTAGAGATGATCATGCGGAAGATGTTCGTGGGCGTAAATCTGTTTTAAAGATCATGGCTGCCGAGAGGCTATCCTCGTTTACGCCTCGCCATATGACTCATGAGCTCGATACTCTGAAGGAGGTTGGCAAGCGGCGCATTTCTGGAGTCATTACAACCAACTATGACTGTCTATTGGAGTCACTGTTTCCAGAGTTTAAAGTTTTTGTAGGTCAGGACGATCTTGTCTTTCACAGAACTTTTGAAATGGGTGAAATATATAAGATCCACGGGTCCATGGATAATCCTGAATCTATGGTTCTTGAGGAGGCGGATTACGCAAAACTCGCCGAAACCCAGGATTACTTGGCGGCCAAGCTGTTAACTATTTTTATGGAATACCCAATTATTTTTATTGGTTATTCCCTTAACGACCCCGATATCCAAGCTATCCTCATGTCGATTTCGCGCTGCCTCGGTTCAAACAATCTTGCTTTGCTTAGAGAGCGCTTTATCTTCCTTACTAGGGGAGAAAATGCAACTTCAACTCATTCGTTTACTTTTCCAGGTATTGGCGAGATAAGCATGACCGAGATTAGGACGAACGATTTTGGTGCGGTGTATGAAGCAATTGGACAATCCAAATGTTCCTTCTCGCCCAGGATTATTCGTGAGCTGCGCAGGAGCATCTACGCCTTGGCTGATGAGGGCGATCCGAATGACTCTCTGGTAGTCGAAGCGAGTTTTAGCGACCTCGAGAGACTTCCGGAGGGACAGCATCTTGTGCTGGGTATCGGTGTTGCGAATGCTTCTTTAGGGCACGGGCATATGGTCAAAGCAGAACTTTTATATCGTGACGTTGTGTTTGATGACGAACATGTTGCTCCTAAACTTGCCGTCGAGGAATACCTTCCTTCGTTGCTTGCTTCCAACTCGGGTGGTTTGCCCATGTATAAGTACTTAAGCGCGTATTCAGGGGAAGTTCTTAACCCAAGGATGCTAAAGGAAATAGATGAGAAAAAGGATTTAGATGCCTTTCTAAACAACAGCCTGCGAAAGGCAAAAGGTAGCTATCATCATTCGGGAATTAGACACTCGGTTCAGTCTGTTATAGCTAACGAAGGCTTTGAGGAAGCATTTAAAAAGCTTGTGCTACTTGAAGAAGATGAGATCGATCTAAATAAGTTGCTTGAATATCTGAGGGCGCTCATCATGGACGATCGCAAGATAATCCACGGTAATAGCGAGCTGAAACGGCTTATTAGAATGTATGATTTCCTTAAGTACAAGAAGGCCTTCGACATATCGGCTACTAGTGAGTAATCCCACCTAGCGTCTATGAAGAAGGCCATCTTTGTAAACTATGGCATCTGAGCGTATAGTGCGAACACCACGTGCAAATGCATACTTAATATAACGCTTTCTGCTTGAAATCACAATGGTGTCTGTTTCGACCCGCCAATCAAGGGAAGATAGTGTAGAGTATCTTCCTGCAATACAAAAGCTCTTTGGGAGCTTTAAGGGTGACGCTTTCAAATTGAGAGTGTTGCCCTTTTTTCATGTATGCAATGTGTGACGTACTAGCCAAGCACTATCCCGGCAATGGAATGATCGAGCATGGGCGGCTTCTACTGGTTGACGTGATCGTGGTCAAACAAGTGATATCGATTAGAATTAAATCAATTGCGCTGGAAGCCTTCGGGCGACACCTGAAGAGGGTTGATGCGTCGGTCCTCTTTTTTTGTTTGGATGTAAGATTCGGCCAGGCAAAACAAGGATCTCATTTGGGGAGAACAAATATCCGGCGGTTTTCCGCTTCGGGACGCGCGGTTTAAGGGTGCTTTTCGGAAGTGCGGGGAAAAATCGGAAACCTCCGAGCATAAACCGAATTTCGGCAACAAAACCGCAGGTCGCGGAAGGCTAAAACAGGGGTCTGGTCTGTCGATCTCGGTTTTCACCGCACTTCCGGAAACGCCCGACGGAAGCATGCGGCAAATTTTGGAACCCTCGAGCACATCGTCCTTTTCATGAAAAGAACCCGCAGGTAGAAGCGTTGCCACTATCCAGTGTGGTTGACGTGTCTAGAATATGCCGCACACTTCCGGATTATGCATAAGCTCGACTGGTTTGTTTATCGATTGGGGCAGAGGAATCTTGTCTGGACCTCGTTATATGTATTTAAATGGATGAACTTAACCTATAAGTTAAGTTCATCTAGAAATGGGAGGTGCCCTTTGGCAGAAGGATATGATCTTGTCGAATATAGAGACCTCAAGGGTCGACCGTTTTGGGAATTGACGGCTTCTCCCGACAACTCTCAATTCCAGAAAATGTTGTCAGACCCTAAGCGGAAATTAACCGCTCGAACAATGATCGGCCAGAATAGCACGTCAACTTCTGGAATCTGAGCCTTGACTTTTATACTTGGCTTTCGAAACGGAGAACACAATGAATAAAGTAGATTTATCTGATTTTTACGCCGATACAGAAACCAGCGAAACACGCGCTTATGAACACGCGCTAGATATCGAGTTTATTGTTCATCGCGAGATGAAGCGTCTGGGTTTAAGCAAAAGCGATTTGGCAAAGCGTATGGGCGTGAGCCTTCAGTCGCTTTCGAAGCTGTTGAATTCTCAGCCCAATATGACGCTGAAGACGATCGCTAGGTTCGAGCTTGCTTTGGGTATCAATATCGTTCCTAAGGTTACCGTTAGCTATTCTAAAGAGCTACCGTTTCTTTCATCCAACAATTTCGTGCGAGAGCAATGGTCTTTTAGGAACGAGCGTCCGTCCTCGCATGTGAATCTCGAGATGATTTCCGGAGGTTTGGCAGCATGAGTGGGGATTTTATTGCTCCGATTCAAGTCGTTCATTTGTTCGTCGTTGACTCCGATTTCCATATCGAGGATTCGCCCTCGGATAACATGGAATTAAAAGTTGACGTTAGCTACCAAGATGTCCATCTTTCGAAAAAAGGTAATGATGCACGCGCAAGTCTAAAGATGTGCGTAATTGGCAGCCTCCTTGACAGAGACGAAGGTGCACAGGAGAAGATGCACGCTGGCGTTACAGTATCCATCTCGGTTTCAGCGCAAATGCCAATGAACTCTCCCGATGACGAGGCGCGTCACTACCTTCTTTCAAATGCTATTTCGATGGCATATGCCCATGCAAAGAGCTATTTGATGGTTGTTACTGGACTTTCACCCATGGGAGCGCTTACATTGCCTGCCATTCTCCCTGCAGAGCTGTCAGCAGATTGCGATGTGCCTTTTCAGAGCGAATAGCATTTCCTCGATGAATCTAAGTCGAATGAGTTGCCGCTCTCACATCCTCTAAAAAGTTCTTAAAACAGCCTTAAAGGCGCCTTGGTTCGCTTTTACAGCGTACAATACGCATGTTTGACTATGGCAAAAGTAGATTTTTGGGGAGGGGGAACGCCGTGGAAGTGCTGGTTGTTGGCAACACCGCATATGTTGACGATGACTTTTGCTCCAAGGCGTTCCCCGGCGACCATGTGTAGGTCGTAGCCGCGCAGGACGCGCGCCGCGATGAGTCGTCGCCCCATGCTTCGTGGAAAGAGCTCCTCCAGCACCTGGACCAGGCCTACGAGTTTGAGCGCGTGATCTACCTTTCTACCTACCTCACCCCGCATACCGTGACTTTTGGCGACATTGGGCTGCTGCGCTCGGTGTTTCGTGCCTGTATGGGACGCAATGTGCAGCTGCTGTTTATTGCGGGGCCCGCGGGTGCAGAGGGCACCACTGGCGGATGTGACGACGACGCCACGGCCGCCAGTGGGGCCCAGACGGGCAAGGGCATTATCGCCCGCGCTGCCAACGACCTGTGCCGTTACTATGCATCGCGCGACGGCATCCAAGCCAAAGTCCTGCGCGTGCCGTATCTGTATACCGCATCGCCGGCATTAACCGACCCATTTTTGATGCCGTTGTTCGAGGCATGCTCGGGCGGGTCGGTCGCGCTTCAGGGTGCGGCAGATGCGCCGTTTCCCCTGCTGTGTGCCGAGGAACTCGCGGTGTTGGTGCATCGTATCTTTGACAGCTGGGATGCCAACTTTGAGATGCTCGACGTTGCAGACGCTTTTGGCCACCCGAGGCCTATGGCGTGACCGTTGACGCTCCGGGTGCGAGCGTGACCTATCACACGCTCAGCATCTAGGCGTTTCGTCGCCTATCGGCGCTATACTGCAGCCGTTGCCCACGATGCGGGGAACACCCGCATCGTGGGTTTTTTGCTTATGAAGGGACGGTGCCGCGTGGACGTACAGCAGCTAGAAGAGGCCTGGGCTGCAAGGGCCGGCGCGCGTGAGGCGCGTCTTGCTGCAGCGCCGCATGTGCCGGCGGCGCTGTCTCTGTTGGGGATTGTACGTCCCGGCGATCGCCTGGTTGCGTTTGCCGATGACTTTGCCGATGCGTTTGCGCGCGGCTTTGAGTGCTGCGACGTGGCTATGGTGGAGGAGCCGTCGGTTGCGGCGTTTACTGCTGCGTCCGAGGGCTTTGATGCTTCGTTTGAGGTCGAGGGGCCGCACCTGTGGTGGTTCGTCAACTCTATTGGCGGGTTTGGATTGCGCGTGCCCGATCTGCGCGCGTTAGGACGTGCCGCGCGTGAGGCTCATGCGCTGCTCGTGGTGGATAACACCGTGGCTGGTGTCTTTGGGTGCGATCCGTTGCGCTTGGGTGTCGTGCTGTCGCTCGAGGCACTTGACCGCGTGTGCGCCGGTGAGGCTCCGCACAAGTTGGTTGCCATATCGGTCGCGCGCTCGCAGCTCAAGCGCCATCGTGTGGATGCTGCTGCCGAGTGCGCGCATGCTCTGCTTGAGGGCTGTGGCTTGGTCAAACTTGATTTGCCTGCTGATGAGGCCGGTGTGCTGGAGCGCGGGCTGGACTCGCTCGATGCCCGCATGCAGGCACATTTCGACCGCGCACGTGCGCTGGCCGAGTACTTGGCTGCCAATGAGATGGTGCACGCCGTGCGCTATCCTGGACTGAGCTCGCATCCCGACCATGCGGTTGCAACTGGAATCCTCGAGCACGGCTTTGGTCCGGCAGTTGAGTTTGACCTTATCGAGCGCAGTGCGGGCGATTTGTTCGATGCTTTGCCGGGGGAGTTTCGCACATCGCCCGCCGGCGGCGCAACGACGCGACTCTCTGCTCCGCGCGGCAAGCAGGGGAGCACCATTCGCCTCTTCGCCGGTACCGACGACCCCCTGGTTGTAGCGTCCACCCTGGACAACGCGCTCCGAAAGTAACTAATCGGGGTGTGTGTCACGAAAACGGCCTATTTACTACGTTTAAGCCATAGGGGTCGACCATACCCGCCTATTTCGAAAATTGCCAAGCTGTCTACCAGCGGTTTTATTTTCATAATGTCCGGTATGGTCGAGGGTATTCAGCTAAACGTAGTAGATGGGCCCGTTTTGTGGCACGAGCCTCAATCCGAGGGCACGGTGGACAACAATTCAGTCCCAAAAGGACTACTCTGCATTGATGCTGGCGATGAGGTCGTTGGCTTTGGTGGCGATGACGTTGTTGATGTCGGCCTGCAGCTCCTCGTACACCGCTATGGCTCGCTCGCCGGCGGGGGTGAGCGATGATCCGCGGGCGCCGTCGCGCTCGATGAGCTTGCAGCCCAGCTGTCCTTCGGCCTCGTTCACGATGCGCCAGGCCTTGGAATACGCCATGCCCATGCTTTTGGCGGCGCGGTTGAGCGAATGCTCTCGGGCAATACCTTGCAGCAGCAAGATACAGCCGTGGCCAAACACGCCCGGCAGGTCTTTGTCGCACGCTTGAATGACCAACTTTGCCGTCGTCTTGTACTTCATGCGCTCCACGTCTCCCCGCTAAAGTGTTTGCTGGGCAAACGCAAAGCCTGCGTCAAACCCTCGTGTGCTCTTTCTAAACCATGCATTGTAGCAGTCAAAGTGCGTTAAGATACTTCCCCAGTATTGGGCGCCCAAGGTTGGGCTGGGTCCTACGAGGCCTGCAGCCGGCCGGTCGCATGGAAAAAGGAGAAACATGGCTACGTTCTTTCCCGGTGAGTCCCACACGTTTTCGGAGTATCTGCTGGTCCCTGGTTACTCGTCCTCGCAGTGCATCCCCAACAACGTCTCTCTTAAGACGCCGCTAACCCGCTTTAAGCGCGGTGAGAAGCCGGCAATCACCCTGAACATCCCCATGGTTTCCGCCATCATGCAGTCCGTCTCGGGCGTCGACATGGGTGTCGCGCTCGCTACCGAGGGTGGCCTGTCCTTCATTTACGGTTCTCAGACCCCCGAGTCCGAGGCCGCTATGGTCAAGGCCGTTAAGGATCACAAGGCTGGTTTCGTTCAGTCCGATTCCACGCTGACCCCCGACATGACCATGGAACAGGTCATCGAGCTCAAGGAGAAGACCGGTCACTCCACTATGCCGGTCACCGACGACGGCACTCCCAAGGGCAAGCTTCTGGGTATCGTTACCAGCCGTGACTATCGTCCCAGCCGTGATGACCACCAGAAGAAGGTCTCTGAGTTCATGACCCCGCGTGAGCAGCTCATCGTGGGCGACAAGAACATCAGCCTCAAGGTCGCCAACGACGTCATCTGGGACAACAAACTCAACGCCCTGCCGATCGTCGACGACAACGATCACCTTATGGGCATCGTCTTCCGCAAGGACTACGACAGCCACAAGACCAACCCCAACGAGCTACTCGACGGCGATAAGCGCTACATGGTCGGCGCCGGTATCAACACCCGCGACTATGCTGAGCGCGTGCCGCTGCTTATCGAGGCTGGCGCCGATGTCCTGTGCATCGACTCCTCCGAGGGTTTCAGCGAGTGGCAGAAGCGCACCATCGAGTGGATCCGCGCAAACTACGGCGAGGACGTCAAGGTCGGTGCCGGTAACGTTGTCGACGCCGAGGGCTTCCGCTTCCTGGCAGACTGCGGTGCCGACTTCATCAAGGTCGGTATCGGCGGCGGTTCCATCTGCATTACCCGCGAGACCAAGGGCATCGGCCGTGGCCAGGCCACCGCGCTGATCGATGTCTGCCGCGCTCGCGACGAGTACTACGAGGAGACCGGCGTCTACGTGCCCGTGTGCTCCGACGGCGGCATCGTCTACGACTACCACATGACGCTCGCCCTTGCCATGGGTGCCGACTTTATGATGCTGGGCCGTTACTTCGCCCGCTTTGACGAGAGCCCGACCGAGCGAGTCAACGTCAACGGCCAGTACATGAAGGAGTACTGGGGCGAGGGTTCTGCGCGTGCCCGCAACTGGCAGCGCTACGACCTGGGCGGCGCGGCGAAGCTCAGCTTCGTCGAGGGCGTCGACTCCTACGTTCCCTATGCCGGTTCCCTCAAGGACGGCGTGGGCGGCACGCTCTACAAGGTCAAGTCCACGATGTGCAACTGCGGTGCCCTCTCGATCCCCGAGCTCCAGGAAAAGGCACGCCTGACCCTGGTCAGCTCCACCTCCATCGTCGAAGGCGGCGCCCACGACGTAGTCGTGAAAGACTCCCAGCAGTCTGTGTCTTATCGATAGGATAAGAGCTGCACATAAAGGTTGAGTTTCAACCACGTTATTTAGATAAAGCGAGATGCCTGCAAGTCGCAGGCATCTCGCTTGTCGTATTTGCTATCATCATGCGAGTTAACCTTAGGGTCGGGCGGCTTAGCTTTGTTCGCTACAAGTTCCGCACGCAAAGAAGAGCACTTAATGTGCTCTTCGTCTTGCGCAGGACTGTTCGCAGTAGCGAGTAAAGCTAAGCCGACCGACCCCAGCTAAGATTAAAGGAGCTGATATGTGCGATTGCACAGATCATAAGGATGAGATCCCTGCCTACGACGCGCAGGCCATTGAGTCCCGGTGGATGAAGGCGTGGGACGACGAGAACCTCTTTGCCGTTGACACCGACGCCACCAAGCCCAAGAAGTATGTGCTCGAGATGTTCCCGTATCCGTCGGGCGACCTACACATGGGCCACGCGCGCAACTACACCATCGGCGACGCCATGGCCCGTCAGGCCCGCATGCGCGGCTTTGACGTGCTGCATCCCATCGGCTTTGACGCCTTTGGCCTGCCCGCTGAGAACGCCGCCATCAAGCACAACACGCAGGCTGCCGCCTGGACGTATAAGAACATGGACCAGGCGCTCGCCACGATGAGGCGCATGGGCTTCTCCTACGACCTGGATCGCACCGTTAAGACCTGCAGCCCCGACTACTATCGCTGGGGTCAGTGGATCTTTGAGAAGATGTGGGAAAAGGGCCTGGTCTATCGTAAGAAGAATCCGGTTAACTGGTGCCCCACCTGCAAGACCGTTTTGGCTAACGAGCAGGTGACCGAGGGCAAGTGCTGGCGTTGCGGCACCGAGCCCGAGAAGCGCGACCTTGAGCAGTGGTACTACAAGATCACCGAGTACTCCCAGGAGCTGCTCGACGACCTGGAGAAGCTCCCCGGCTGGCCCGAGCGCGTCAAGCAGATGCAGGCCAACTGGATCGGCCGCTCTGAGGGCGCCGAGGTCGACTTTACCCTGTGCGATGCCGATGGCGAGCCCATCGAGGGCGACGAGGGCAAGATCACCGTCTTCACCACGCGCGCCGACACGCTCTTTGGCGTCTCCTTCTTTGTCCTGGCTCCCGAGTACGCCCGTCTGCACGAGCTCGTCGAGGGCACGGAGTACGAGGCGGCCGTCACCAAGATCGTTGAGGACTCCAAGCACATTTCTGCCGTCGAGCGTGCCCAGGGTACTCTCGAGAAGCACGGTGCCTTTACCGGCCGCTACGTGGTGAACCCCGTTAACGGCGAAAAGGTCCCCGTGTGGGTTGCCGACTACGTTGTGGCCGACTACGGCACCGGCGCCGTCATGGCCGTTCCCTGCGGCGACCAGCGCGACTTTGAGTTCGCACGCAAGTATGATTTGCCGATCGTGCCGATCATCCTGGACGATGACGACCGCGCAGCCGTCGAGGCCAGCGGCGAGACCATCGACACCTTCCATGCCGAGACCGTCGACTGGGATTGCGCCCATGCTGCCGAGGGCACGCTCGTCCAGTCCGGCAAGTACACCGGCATGCGCGGCGGCAAGCACTCCGAGGGCGAGGCTGCGATCGTGGCCGACCTCGAGGCCATGGGCTGCGGTCGTCGCAAGGTCGAGTTCCGTCTGCGCGATTGGCTCATTTCCCGTCAGCGCTATTGGGGCAACCCCATCCCAGCCATCCACTGCGAGCACTGCGGCATCGTCCCCGTACCCGAGGACCAGCTGCCGGTGACGCTGCCCGAGAACCTGGACCTGGGCGCCGGCGAGACCCTCGCCGAGTGCAAGGAGTTCTACGAGACCACCTGCCCGGTCTGCGGCCGCCCGGCCAAGCGCGAGACCGATACCATGGACACCTTCACCTGCTCCAGCTGGTATTACCTGCGCTATACCGACCCGCACAACACCGAGCTGCCTTTCTCCCGCGAGGCCGCCGACCGTTGGATGCCCGTCGATAACTACATCGGCGGCATCGAGCACGCCATTCTGCATCTGCTCTACAGCCGCTTCTTTACCAAGGCGCTGCGCGACCTGGGTCTGCTGAGCGTGGACGAGCCCTTCACCAACCTGCTGTGCCAGGGCATGGTCAAGGACGAGAACGGCGACACCATGTCCAAGTCAAAGGGCAATGTCGTGCCCCCGAGCTCGGTCATCGAGCCCTACGGCGCCGACACCATGCGTTTGGCGATCCTGTTTATCGCCCCGCCCGAGAAGGACTTCGACTGGGATCCCAAGGCTGTTGAGGGCGCCAACCGCTTCATCAAGCGCGCCTGGCGTATCGTGTGGCAGCTCGTCCAGTCCGGCGACGCCAGCGTGGCCTTCGACAAGTCCACGCTCGACGAGGTTGCGATGAAGCTCTATCGCGAGCGTCACCGCACCATCGCCAAGTGCACCGAGGACTTCGACCGCGGCCAGTTCAACACCGCCATCTCGGCCGTCATGGAGCTCGTTAACGCGGCGAGCGCCTACCTCAACGCCACTGAGGGCACTGACCGCGACAAGGCGCTGTGCTACGGCGTGGCCAAGGATATCGTGAGCGTCCTTGCCCCCATCTGCCCGTTCTGGGCCGACGAGCTGTGGCACGAGGCTCTCGGCTGCGAGGGCAACGCCTACACCGCCGCCTGGCCCGAGTTCGACCTGGCCGAGTCCATCGAGGACACGGTGCAGATCGTCGTCCAGGTGCTCGGCAAGGTCCGCGGCCGCATTGACGTGGCCCGCGATGCCTCCAACGAGGAGATGCAGGCTGCCGCCGAGGCCGCCGTCGCCAAGTGGCTCGAGGGCAAGACGATCGTCAAGGCCATCTGCGTGCCCGGCAAGCTGGTCAACCTGGTGGTCAAATAGGCTCTGCGTGTAAAGCTGACATGCAATAAACGAGGGACGGTCCGGTTGGGTCGTCCCTCGTTTTGTTTTGCCTGCCCAAAGCGCCCGCGGTCAATTGTTCTATTCTTGTGGAGAACCTGTGCGCACGCTGACCTGCAGATTCGTACTGTGCTTGCGCGTTTCCGCAGCTATTGGTATAGTTTGCTTGCAAATGAAGTTGTAATTGAAAGAAGTGGGGTTTCGGCCCCGCTTCTTTTTTGTATGGATGGAGGTGCCGCAATGGTCAAGACCAAGACCGAGCAGGCGATCATCGACGCGCTCGAGGCCGTCGCTCCCCAGCACGATGTCGACATCGTCGACGTCGAGCTCGTGGGTGCCACCAAGGCCCCCTGCGTGCGCGTGCGTATCGAGGGTGCCGAGGGTCAGAGCCTGTCGCTCAACGACGTCACGGCCAACACCAAGTGGGTCGGCGATGTGATTGAGGAGCTCGACCCCATCTCTTCGAGCTATACGCTCGAGGTGTCGAGCCCGGGTATGGCGCGCCCGCTGCGCCGCCCGAGTGACTTTGCCCGCTTTGTGGGCGAGAACTGCGAGCTCACCTCTACCGCCACCGAGGGCCGTCGCAAGTACGCCGGCAAGATTGCCACCGCCACCGAGACGAACGTGACCCTCGAGCTCGAGGACGGCGAGTCCGTTACCCTCGATTTCTCTGATGTTAAAAAGTGCAAGTTGAAGCCCACCTATGACTTCAAGCCCGCGAAGGAAGGAAAGTAAGATGGCAGCATCCGACATGATGTCCGCCCTGATGGAGCTTTGCCAGGAGAAGCACATCGACCAGCTCTACCTGATCGACCGCCTGGAGCAGTCGCTCGCCAAGAGCTATGCCGAGATTCTGCATCTTGAGTGGGGCGCCAAGGTGACAATCGACCGCACCACCGGCAAGATCTACGTCTACCGCCTGGAGCCGATCGACGATTCCATGGACGAGGAGGGCAACTTCACCGAGTTCGAGGAGATCGACGTCACCCCCAAGAACACGAGCCGCATCGCCGCCCAGCACGCCAAGGCCGAGATCAACGCCATCGTGCGCAACTCCGCCCGCGAGCAGATCTACGAGGAGTTCTCCGGCCGCATCGGTGACCTCATCAGCGGCACCGTGCTGCAGTCCACGCCCGACTTCACGATCGTCAAGATCCGCGAGGGCGTCGAGGCCGAGCTGCCGCACTTCGACCAGCGCCGTTACGAGAACGAGCGCAACGAGCGCCCGATGGGCGAGCGCTACCTGCACAACCAGCATATCAAGGCCGTGATCATCGACGTACGCGATCCCAACTCCAACCTGCAACCGGTTCGCGGCGAGCACAGCCGTCCGCCGATTGTCATCTCCCGCACCCACCCCGAGCTCATGCGTCGTCTGTTTGAGCAGGAGGTGCCCGAGATCTATGAGGGCACCGTCCAGATCAAGTCGATCGCCCGCGAGCCCGGCCAGCGTTCCAAGGTCGCCGTCCACTCGCTCGACGACCGTCTGGATCCCGTGGGCGCCTGCGTCGGCCCCAAGGGCAGCCGTGTTCGCGCTGTCGTGGGCGAGCTCCGTGGCGAGCGCGTCGACGTCATCCTGTGGGATGCCGATCCTGCCGTCTACGTCGCCAACGCCCTGTCGCCTGCCAAGGTCACCCGCGTCCTCATCGACGAGGAGAAGGCCTACGCCGGCGTCATCGTGCCCGACGACCAGCTGTCCCTCGCCATCGGCAAGGAGGGCCAGAACGCCCGCCTCGCCGCGCGCCTGACCGGCTGGCACATCGATATCAAGTCCGAGACGCTTGCCGCCGACATCCTCAAGAACGTTCCCGTTCACGAGGAGCCCGCCGCCGACCTGATCGGTGACGAGGAGGACGAGGATGTCCGCCGCTGCGAGTATGTGTCCGAGGACGGCATCCAGTGCCGCAACCAGGCTCGTCCCGGCTCCCGTTTCTGCGGTGTCCACGACACCGACGCCTTCGATGATGCGGAGGACCTGATCTAGCGCGCGGTCGCGCCGGGCGGGCCCCGGCGCGTCTCCCACGCTCGTTCAGTCTCTAGGCACCCAAGGTGCCAGAAAGGGTAGGTGAAGTCATATGGCAAAAGTCCGTGTGTCCACCCTGGCCAAAGAGTTCGGCATGACCTCCAAGGAACTGATGGGTCATCTCGCCGATATGAAGATTCCCGCTAAGTCCGCTTCCTCCACCTTGGAGGACGCCTATGTCGCCATGGTCCGCAAGCAGCTTGCCTCGGTGATCGAGGCCCGCGCTCAGGAAGTCGAGGCCGCCAAGCAGGCCGAGGAGCAGGCAGCTGCCGCCGAGGAGGCCGCCCGCGCCGCCGAGGCCGAGCGCGAGCGCATCGCCGCCGAGAAGGCACGCGAGGAGGAGCGCCGCCAGTTTGCCGCAGCCCAGGCTGCCGAGGAGGCTGCCCGCGCCGAGGCCGAGGCCAAGAAGAAGGCCGAGCAGGAGCGCCTTGCTCGCGAGAAGGAGGAGGCTGCCCGCGAGGCCCAGCGCCGCGCCGTTCCCGCTTCCGACTCCGGTTCGCGCTTCCGTTCGCTGCTCGACCAGATCGCCGCACAGGAGACCGTGCTCAAGGAGAAGAAGGACGCCGAGGACAAGGCCAAGGCCGAGCGCGCCGCCGAGCGCGGTAACCGTCGTGGCGGCAACAACGACCGCCGCGGTGGCCGTCGCAACGATCGTAACGCCTCCGACAACAACTCCGAGCGCAACGCCTCCGAGAGCCGTCCGCACAGCCATCGCACCAACGCCAGCAACAACGTCGCTGCTGGCATGGACTTCCCCAACCCTGATAAGCAGGGCAAGGGCAAGAAGCGCAAGGGCGGTCACAACAACGAAGAGGACCACTACAGCCGCATGGCTCGCGAGGCCGAGGAGTACAGCCGCGAGAAGGTGCTCGAGGAGGCTCGTGCTGCCGTCGAGGAGGCCTCTCGCGAGTCCACCGGTCGCCGCAAGAAGCGCAAGGAGAAGCGCGAGCGCGAGGCTGCCAAGGCTCAGGAGGAGCGCAAGATTGAGGAGGCATTGGCCCAGGGCGTGAACCCCGAGGAGCTCGACGCCATCAAGGTCTCCCAGGGCGTTACCGTCCAGGAGCTTGCCGAGGCTCTCGACGTTCCGGCCAACGACATCATCAAGCGCCTGTTCCTGCTGGGTACGCCGCTCACCATGACGCAGTCCATGTCCGACGACCTCGTCGAGCTCGTTGCCGACGACCTGGGCCGTCAGATCAAGATCATCACCCCCGAGGAGGAGAACACCTTCTCGTTCTACGACGATCCCGCCGACCTTAAGCCGCGTGCCCCGGTCGTCACCGTCATGGGCCACGTCGACCACGGCAAGACGAGCCTCCTCGACGCCATCCGTCACACCGGTGTCGCTGCCGGCGAGGCGGGCGGCATTACGCAGGCCATCGGTGCTTCGCAGGTCATGATCAACGACCGCAAGATCACCTTCATCGATACCCCCGGTCACGCCACCTTTACGGCTATGCGTGCCCGTGGTGCCAAGGTGACCGACATCGTTATTCTGATCGTGGCTGCCGACGACGGCGTCATGCCCCAGACGGTCGAGTCGATCAACCACGCCAAGGCCGCCGGCGTACCCATCGTCGTCGCCGTCAACAAGATCGATAAGCCGGGTGCCAACCCCGACCGCGTGCGCCAGGAGCTCACCGAGTACGGCGTCATCCCCGAGGAGTGGGGCGGACAGAACATGTTCGTCAACATCTCGGCCAAGCAGAAGATCGGTATCGACGACCTTCTGGAGACCGTGCTGCTCCAGGCAGACGTGCTCGAGCTCAAGGCCAACCCGGACACCTTTGCCTCCGGCAACGTCCTCGAGGCCAAGCTCGACAAGGGCCGCGGCTCGGTCGCTACCGTGCTCGTGACCCGCGGTACCTTGCACGTGGGCGATACGCTGGTCGCCGGCCTTACCTACGGCCGCGTCCGTGCTATGCTCGACCCCAAGGGTCGCGCCGTCACCGAGGCCGGTCCCTCCGACGCCGTCGAGATCCTGGGCCTGCAGTCCGTGCCCAACGCCGGTGACGAGTTCCGCGTGTTCGAGGACGAGCGTGAGGCTCGCGCGCTTGCTGACGAGCGTTCGCTCAAGGCCCGTATCGAGGAGCAGAGCCGCGTCAAGCACGTCACGCTCGAGAACCTCTTCGAGACCATTGCCGACGCCGAGGTCAAGGAGCTCAACCTGATCATCAAGGCCGACGTCCAGGGTTCCATCGAGGCCCTTCAGGACTCGCTCGACAAGATGGATCAGTCCGAGGTTCGCATCAACACGATCCACTCCGCCGTTGGTGCCATCAACGAGACCGACGTCGTCCTGGCCGACGCCTCCAACGCCATCATCATCGGCTTTGGCGTCCGCCCCGACGGTAAGGCACGTTCCGCCGCCGAGCGCGAGGGCGTCGAGATCCGTTGCTACGACGTTATCTACAAGTGCCTCGAGGAACTTGACGCTGCCCGTATCGGCATGCTTAAGCCCACCGAGGTCGAGGTCTCCACGGGTACCGCGACCGTCCTGGACACCTTCAAGGTGCCCAAAGTCGGTATCGCCGCCGGTGTCCGTGTCGAAGAGGGCGAGATCGCCGCGACCGATTCCGTGCGTCTGGTGCGCGACGGCATCGTGGTCTTCAACGGCAAGATCGCCTCGATGCGTCACTACAAGGACGAAGCCAAGAGCCTCAAGAGCGGTTCCGAGGGCGGCATTGGCCTGGAGAACTTCCAGGACATCAAGCCCGGCGACCAGATCGAGGGTTACCGCATCGACCAGGTTGCCCGTACCGAGTAGGGGGTAGCGCTATGAAGCAAACGCAGGCAACCCGCCGTCTGGGCGAGCAGCTTCGCGAGAAGCTCGGTTATATCCTGCTCTTTGAGGTTTCCGATCCGCGTCTCGACCTGGTTACTTTGACCGCGGTCGAGGTCGCGGTGGACCGTTCGTTCGCGCGTGTGTTCGTGTCGTGCGATGCGAGCCGCTACGACGAGGTCATGGAGGCGCTCGCAAGCGCTAAGGGCCGTATTCGCAGTCTGTTGGCTCGCTCGCTCGATTGGCGTGTTACGCCCGAGCTCGATTTTCGCATCGATCGCTCGACCGATGAGGCCGAGCGCATCACGCGTGCGCTGGAAAACGTTCCCGCCACGCTTGCGATCGAAAAGGACGAGGACGGCTATCCGATAGCGGATGCCGCCCAGGAGGCAGCTTTAGATGACTAATTCCGCCGACCTCGCCTCGTGCGAGTCTGCAGATATTCAGCGACGCATCCTCGAGCTCATCGAGGGTGCGTCCTCCATTGCGATTTCGGGACACACTTCTCCCGATGGCGACGCCCTGGGCTCCGTGTTGGGTCTGGGCCTTTCGCTCATGAAGTTTTTTCCCAACAAGGACATTGCGCTGCTGTTGGCAGACGATGACCCGGTTCCGCGTATCTACCGCTTTATGGAAGGCTCCGATCGCCTGGTGCCGGCATCTGCGTACACTGGCAATCCTGACCTGTTCATCTCGGTGGACGTACCGGTCGTAGAGCGCCTGAACAACTCCGCCGAGGTGCTTCGTCGCTCCAAGCATGTGGTGTGCTTCGATCACCATCCGGCGCGCGAGGAGTTTGCCGAGCTCAGCCTGAGGCGCGTCGAAGCTGCAGCCTGCGCCATGATCATCGACCGCTTCTTGGACAATTGCGGCATTGTCGCACGTGATGGCGTTGCGACCTGCCTGCTGTGTGGCTTGGTTACCGATACCGGCCGTTTTCAGTATCAAAATGCCGATGCCGCCGCGTTCCATGCAGCCTCGCGTCTGGTTGCCCACGGTGCCGATCCGGCGCGTGTGGCACTCGAGGTTTACCAGAGCATGCGCGTTGAGTTTTTGCACCTCAAGTCCATCGTTATGGGCCGCATCAAGACGGTGGCCCACGGGCGCGTCGCGTATAGCTACGCGTACCAGAGTGACCTTGAGGCCTGCGGTGTCACCTCGGATGAGTGCGACGGCCTGGTCGATGTGGTTCGCTCGGTGATGGGCGTCGAAGTCTGCCTGTTCCTGAAGGGCATTGAGGGCGATAGCAAGGTGCGCGGCAACCTGCGCTCCAAGGGCGACCTCAACGTGTCCGAGATCGCTGCTGCTTTTGGCGGAGGCGGACATCCCGCTGCCGCCGGTTTCTCCAACAACGGAACGATTCTCGAGACGCTCACCGTGGCACTTCCCATGCTGGCCGAACTGGTAGGGGGGGATCCCGCTTCGGTGACCGTCGAGCTTTAACTTTTTGGATGGTACATGGCTCGTCGTACGCCTTCTCAACTGAATATGCTGCTCGCCGTCGATAAGCCGGTGGGCTGCACGTCCCACGATGTGGTCTCGCAATGTCGGCGCGCCCTCCATGAGCGTCGCGTCGGCCATGCCGGCACGCTCGACCCCATGGCATCGGGTGTCATGGTGGTGGGTGTTGGCCAGGCTACTCGTTTGCTGGGCATGCTAACCCTCGATACCAAAAGCTATGTCGCCGACATCTCGTTTGGCGCCGAGACCAATACCGATGATGCGGAGGGCGAGGCGGTCCGCACGGTGGCTGTTGCCAACGAGCTCCGCGATCCTGCCTATGCCCGTGAGCGCTTGGCCGCTTTGCTGGGTCCGCAGATGCAGGTGCCGCCGGCGTTTTCGGCTATCTCGGTCAATGGCGTTCGCGCCTACAAGTCTGCTCGCGAGGGCAATGCGGTGGACCTACCTCCGCGCCCCGTCGAGGTCTATGCCGCCGACCTGATCGCCGTGGGAGGCGAAGGTGATACGTGTGTGTGGACCGTGGCGTTCTCAGTGAGCAAGGGTACCTATATCCGTGCGCTCGCTCGCGATTTGGGCCGCGCCTGCGAGAGCGCCGCGCACATTTCCGCGCTGCGCCGCACGGCCTCCGGTGTTGTTTCCATTGGCGCTTGTCATGCGGTCGAGGAGTTTTCTCCCGAGTCCGCGGCTGGCTTTGCCCTGGATCCCATTGCGGCCCTGGGCGCCACGCGTGTTGACTTGCCGGGCAATCTTGCCGACGATCTGCTCTGCGGTCGACGCATTCCCGTTGAGCGTGCGCTTGCCGATTTCGATACCTCGAAGTCGCCTTTTGCGTTGGTGCTCGATGGGGGACTCAAGGCGCTCGCCCGCATCGAGGGTGGCCGCTTTGTCATGGAGCACGTGTTTCCGCAGGCAATCGGCGGTGTTCGATGATGTTGTCCGCTCACGAGCTCGCGCGTATTTTTTTCGCGGGCGAGTCGGACGTGGCTCACATCGTTACTGCCGATGCGTTTGATAAGTGTGAGCACCTGGGTGCCGCATCGATTGCCATCGGCGTGTTCGACGGCGTTCACCGTGGACACCAGGAGCTCATTGCGGCGCTTGTTAGCGATGCGCGCGCCCATGATTGCAAGGCGGTCGTGGTCACTTTCGATCCCGATCCGGACGTTGTGGTGAGTCCTTCGCCCGCTCAAAAATTGATGACGACGGCCGACCGTCTACATGCCTTGGCTCAGACCGGGGTCGATGCGGTGGTGGCCGTTCCCTTTACGCCTGAGGTTGCGGCACTCGACCATGTTGCTTTTCTCTCGCTGGTGTCGCGTCTGGTCGACATTCGTTCGATTCGCGTTGGCAGCGACTTTAGGCTGGGTCGTGGCGGTGCTTCTGGTGTTGCCGAGATGCGCTCTTGGGGTTCCGAGCGCGGCGTTGACGTGTATGGTCACGACCTGCTTTGCGAGGGCGGTGAGGCCATTTGCGCCACCCGCATTCGTCATGAGCTGGGACAGGGCCATGTGGAGCTTGCTGCTGAGTTGCTCGGCCGCCCGTATATGCTGCGTGGCGGTGTTATTCGTGGCCGTCACGAGGGTTCTGACATGGGCTTTCCCACGGCAAACCTGCAGGTTCCCGACGGCATTCAGGTGCCTGCCGATGGTGTGTATGAGGGTCTGGTGCTCGTCGATGACATCGCGTGGCCCGCTGCCGTTAATGTCGGCCTGCCGCCGACGTATGCCGACGATGCCGCTTCATCGCATCTCGAGGCTAACTTAATTGGTTATACGGGCGACCTGTACGGTGCTTCCGTTTCGCTGGCGTTTACGCGCTGGCTGCGTCCGTCGCGCGTGTTCGATTCGCTGGATGAGTTGATCGCGACCGTCGAGGGTAATATCGAAGATATTCGTCACAACTTGGGCGAGCAGGGGGTGAGTGTCCGTGATTAGTGATGAGGAAAAAGACCAGGTACGCGCTGCGTCCGACCTAGTTGCCATCGTGCAGGAAACGGTTGAGCTCAAGCCCCGCGGCCATGAGTTTTGGGGTTGCTGCCCTTTTCATGGCGAAAAGACGCCGTCCTTCCACATTATTCCCGCCACGCAGGTGTGGCATTGCTTTGGCTGCGGCGAGGGTGGCGACGTCTTCACCTATATCATGAAGCGCGAGAACCTGAGCTTTCCCGAGTCAATCCGTTTTTTGGCCGATCGCGCGGGTATTGAGCTGCACGACACCGGAGACCGCCGCGAGCGCGGTACCAAGCGTGCCCGCATCTACGATCTGTGCGCTGAGACCGCCCAGTTCTATCACACCATGCTTATGCGCGGTAAGGACGGCCGTCCGCGCGAGTACTTTGCCAGCCGCGGCATGGGTGGCGACGTCTGCCGCCGCTACTGCCTGGGCTTTGCACCGGGCCGCAACGCGCTGGTGTCGCACCTGTCCCAGGCGGGTTTTACCCCGCAGGAGATGATCGATGCCAACGTTGCCGTGAGCCGCGGGCGCGGGCAGCTTGCCGACCGCTTCTACGACCGCGTGATGTTCCCCATCTTTGACGAGCAGGGTCACAACATTGCCTTTGGTGGTCGCATCATGGGTGACGGCCAACCCAAGTACCTCAATACCGCCGAGACGAGCGTGTTTCATAAAAAGCGAAACCTCTACGGCTTTAATTGGGCCAAGGAGTTTATCGTCGCGCAGGATACCGCCATCGTGGTGGAGGGCTATACCGACTGCATCGCCTGTTGGGAGGCGGGGATTAAAAACGTTGTCGCCACGCTGGGCACCGCGCTCACGGAGCATCACGTCAAGACGCTCACCCGCTTTGCTAAGCGCATCGTGTATATGTTTGACGGCGATGCCGCCGGTCAAAAGGCCGCTCGCCGTGCGATTCAGTTTATCGAGCAGGATTCTATGGACCTGCGCTGCGTGGTGCTGCCCGACGGTAACGATCCCATGGAGTTCATCACGGCGCACGGCGGAGGGGAGCTGCAGAAACGCATTGACGCCGCCGAGCCGCTCATGGACTTCGTGTACCGTTCGCTGCAGGAGTCGAGCGACATCTCCACGCCGGGCGGTCGCGCCAAGGCGCTGGAGGATGCGCTGACGCTTATCTATCCGCTGCGCGACAGCTATATGATCGACACGTACTTTATTCAAATTGCCGACCTGTTGGGTTTGGATCTGGAGACAGTGCGTGCGAGCTCGGGCCGTGTGTTTCGCGATGTCGCCAAGCGCGAGGATGCGGAACGACGTCGTGAGCAGAACTATGAGCGCCAGCGGGCACAGGCTGAGCGCTCTGGTAGCGCGGGCGGTCGGACGTCTGGTTCGCAGGGGGCATCTCGCGGTGCTTGGGCATCGGGCGCGACGCCGCCTGTGTCCGCGCCGGTCGAAGAAGAGCCGTATGACTACGTCCCGCTCGATGCCTACGGCGCCGCGCCCGTGGAGGTCGTCGACGACCTGCCGCCGATCGACGCGCCTGATGGTATGGGTGCTGTACCTGCGACTGATGGTTCGGGTGCTCCGGCTGCGGCGGCGCCGATGGTTCTTACTGATCTTGAGCGTAAGTCCTTGGCAGGGGAGCGTGAGCTGCTGACCATGCTCACGAGCTACCCCGACCTGTTCCGCACGTATGCCGACCGCATCTGCTCTATCGAGTGGGTTGACCCACGTCACGAGTCCATCGCATGGGCCGTTCTGGCAACGCCGCCGGGAACCGATCCTGCAGCCTGCATGGATGCGGCGCGCTCGGTGTGTCCCGAGGCGGCAACGCTTGTGAGTGCCGGGCGCATCTCGGCGACGAGCAAGCACCCCACCGAGACGAACATCGTGTTCATGCTCGATACGCTCGAGCTCTACACCATCAAGCGCCGCATGCGTGCCGCACAGGCCAAGCTGCGCCAGGACCGTTCGCTCGACGATGAGGCCCGTCGCGCGCTGACCGTGCAGGCCGCGCAGGATTCGCAGCGTCAACGCGAACTGCAAAAGTCGATCGGCGGCGTGGCGGACCCGTTCCGTTTGATCGGTCTGGAGGCCGCAGACGCCGAATAGGCCTAGATGTTGTGGTCAACCAGCGTATTCTCGCCTATATCCTGTCCTCTTTTTGGGTATAGACGTCGATGTGTGTGCTAAAGTATTGAGTCCTGTGGACTATGAAGGGAGAATCTGTGCCAAAAAAGACTGAGAGCACGGGTACTGGGCTGGAATCCTACGTTGCAAAGCTTATGGGCAACGGCTCAAACAGGACTTCGGTAACCGAGGACGAGATTCAGGTCGCCCTGAAGGATATCGATGTTTCTGACGAGCAGCTCACCGCGGTGTATTCCGCGCTGCGCAACAGCGGCATCCAGATTATCTCCGCGAGCGGTAACGACGACGCCCCCATGGACGTCGACGATGACGATAACGATACCGATACCGACGATTTCGATGACGACGACGAGCACGATTCCGGCTCGCTCGACGATCACGAGCTCAAGATGGCCCGTCAGGCCGATGCCGAGATGGGTTCTTCCAAGAGCAAGAAGAAGCGCACCGTGCGCACGTCCCGTTCACGCTCCCGCGTGCGTGGCATCGATGCCTCCACGGTGATGCTGACTGGCGATCCTGTTCGTATGTACCTCAAGGAGATCGGCAAGGTCGATCTGCTGACCGCCTCCGAAGAGGTCGATCTGGCCATGAAGATCGAGGCCGGTCTTGAGGCCACCGAGAAGCTCGAGGCTGCCGATGCCGGTGAGCTCGAGCTCACGCGTGCCGAGATGCGTCGTCTTACGCGCATTGAGAACGTGGGCCTCGAAGCCAAGCAGGCACTCATCAGCGCAAACCTGCGTCTGGTCGTCTCCATCGCCAAGCGCTATGTTGGCCGCGGCATGCTGTTCCTGGACCTGATCCAGGAGGGCAACCTCGGTCTGATTCGCGCCGTCGAGAAGTTCGACTACCAGAAGGGCTTTAAGTTCTCCACGTACGCCACGTGGTGGATTCGTCAGGCCATTACGCGCGCTATCGCCGACCAGGCCCGTACCATCCGTATTCCCGTGCATATGGTCGAGACTATCAACAAGCTCGTCCGCGTGCAGCGCCAGCTCCTTCAGGATCTGGGTCGCGACCCGACCCCCGAGGAGATCGGTGCCGAGATGGACATGAGCGCCGACCGCGTCCGCGAGATCCAGAAGATCTCGCAGGAGCCCGTGTCGCTCGAGACCCCCATCGGCGAGGAAGAGGATTCCCAGCTGGGCGACTTCATCGAGGACTCCCAGGCTATCGTTCCGCCCGATGCTGCCAGCTTCTCCATGCTGCAGGAGCAGCTCACCCAGGTGCTCGACTCGCTTGCCGATCGTGAGCGCAAGGTTATCGAGCTGCGCTTTGGCCTTGTCGACGGGCATCCCCGCACGCTCGAGGAGGTCGGTCGCGAGTTTGGCGTCACGCGCGAGCGTATCCGCCAGATCGAGTCCAAGACTTTGGCCAAGCTCCGCCACCCCAGCCGCAGCAGCAAGCTCAAAGACTACATCGAGTCTTAGGGTTATGGCGTTCTACCGAACGCCGTAACTGGCCGACGCTGCAAACCCGCCAGAGCGGCAATCTGCCTTTCAACTTCGGCGGCATGACCAAAAGGTCAATGCCGCCTTGTTTCAAGGCACCTTGCTCGCTCTGGCGGGTTTTCGCTGTCCGTCCTCTATCTGCGGCGTTGCTATGGCTGTCAGTTGTGCGACAGTTTGGCGGTGGTTCTTGGGGACAGACTTAAATGAGTAGTCGTTGGGGAC
>OODU01000705.1_pt1 | contig 36594 bp, 35 predicted proteins | sample 1671171 | NCBI WGS metagenome assembly OODU01 (sample SAMN06348129, study PRJEB24527) | human gut metagenome | biome: human gut; feature: ankylosing spondylitis patient; material: feces | host: Homo sapiens | place: China | collected 2015-10
CATTTTATTTTTTAGCGGATATAATTCGTCTTAATCGCCGGCTCCCTCTCCGGGAAGGTGATTCCGGCTTTCTTTCCGGCCTCGATGCATTTGATGAGCCAGGCCATGTTGTTGCCGAGGGTACGCATGGTCTGGAGGCCTTCTTCGTCCTGTCTGACCTCGTCGGGGGTGTTGCCGTGTACCATGTTCCAGTACTGGGATGAGACTACGGGCATGTTGTTGATGGTGAAATATTTGTTGATCTGGTCGAAGCCTGCGGTTGCGCCGCCTCTTCTGCAGCTGACCACTGCCGCTGCGGGTTTGCCGGCCATCTTGCTGCCACCGCTATAGAAGGCCCGGTCCATAAAGGAAGTGAGCGCTCCGGAAGCGGAAGCATAATGAATCGTAGAACCGAAGATATATCCGTCTGCCTCTCCTGCTTTCTTCACAAATTCATTGACTACATGAAAAATACCTTGTAAAATGAGTCTGTGTGAAAAGTTTATCTTTATCATGCTTTTCGATATCCAAAAAATCGAATGGTTCAGAAAAGGAAAGGAGAACTTCATTTATGGATTTCAATTTAACAGAACAACAATTAATGATGCAAAAGTTGTTCAGAGAAGTTGCGCAAAACGAAGTAAAAGAAAACGCAGCGGATGTTGACGAAAACGAAAGATTCCCTAAGGAATCTGTAGAAGTGATGCGTCAAGCTAAGATGCTTGGTATTCCTTATTCTCGCGAATATGGAGGAGCTGGCGCAGATTATTTATGCTACATTTTAGCAATTGAAGAATTGTCTAAAACATGTGCAACAAGTGGTGTAGTTTTATCAGCTCACACTTCATTAGGTACTTGGCCAATTGCTCAATTTGGTACTGAAGAACAAAAACAAAGATTCTTAACTGATCTATGTACAGGTAAGAAATTAGCTGCCTTTGGTTTAACTGAACCAAATGCCGGTACAGATGCTGCTGGACAACAAACAACAGCTGTATTAGATGGTGACGAATATGTTATCAATGGTACAAAAATCTTCATTACAAATGCTGGAGAAGCTGATGTATATGTAATTTTTGCCATGACAGACAAAACAAAGGGAACTCGTGGAATTTCTGCTTTCATTCTTGAAAAAGGAACTCCAGGATTCACATTCGGTCTTCACGAAAAGAAATTAGGTATTCGTGGATCTGCTACATGTGAATTAATTTTCAATAATGTACGTATTCCAAAAGAAAACTTATTAGGAAAAGAAGGTATGGGATTCAAGATTGCCATGCAGACACTTGATGGTGGACGTATTGGTATCGCTGCTCAAGCATTAGGAATTGCTCAAGGTGCTATCGACGAAGCAGTTGCTTATGTAAAACAACGTAAACAATTTGGTCGTCCAATCGCTAAATTCCAAAACACTCAATTCCAATTAGCTGATATGCAAACAAAAACTGATGCAGCTCGTTGGTTAGTATACTCTGCAGCTACTGCTAAACAAGAAGGTCGTCCTTATACTCAATTAGCAGCTGAAGCAAAATTGTTCGCTGCTGAAACAGCAATGGAAGTTACAACTAAGGCTATCCAATTGTTAGGTGGATACGGATATACTCGTGACTTACCAGTAGAAAGAATGTTTAGAGATGCTAAGATTACAGAAATCTACGAAGGTACTTCAGAAGTACAACGTATGGTTATCTCTGGCGCTATGTTGAAGTAAGAAAGGAATTGGTGTTGAAAAATGAAAATCGTTGTTTTAGAAAAACAAGTTCCGGATTCAACTGAAATTACAGTTGATAAAAAAACGGGTGCGTTAATTCGTGACGGTGTTCCTGCAATCACAAACCCTGATGATTTAGCTGGTTTGGAAGCTGCATTGGAATTAAAAGATAAAAACCCTGACACTGAAGTTGTCGTAATGACAATGGGATTACCTAAAGCTGCTGAAATGTTAAAAGAAGGCGTTGCTATGGGTGCTGACAAAGGTGTTTTATTAACAGACCGTGTATTAGGTGGGTCTGATACATGTGCTACAAGTATTGCTTTAGCTGCTGCTTTGAAAAAAGTAGGATTCGACTTAGTTATCGCTGGTCGTCAAGCTATCGATGGTGATACTGCTCAGGTAGGACCTCAAACTGCTGAACGTTTGGATATTCCTCAAATTACTTACGTAGATGAAATCTTAGAAGTAAAAGAAGATTCAATCACAGTAAAACGTTCATTAGAAGATGTTGAACAAATCGTAACTGCTAAGTTGCCATGTGTTATCACAACATTATCCGGAATGAACAAACCTCGTTACATGCAATGTGATAATATCGTTGACTTGTGTAAAGAAGACAAGATTGAAGTTTTAACAAATGCTGAGTTAGGAATTGATCCTGAAACAGTTGGTTTCAAAGGTTCTCCTACATCAGTTAAAACTACTTTCACAAAAGACGTTACTGATAAAACAGAAGTATTCACATTGTCTGAGCAGGAAACTGCAGATATGATTGCTAAGACTTTGAAAGAAAAGCAAATCATTACAAAGTAGGGAGGATGAAGTAGAATGGCTCGATTTGAAGAATTTAAAGATATCTTCGTTTTCGTTGAACAAGAAAACGGAAACATTGCAGAAGTAAGTTATGAACTTATTTCAGAAGCAAGAAAACTAGTTGCTTCTATCCCTGAATTTGGATACAAAGTAGTTGGTGTATTGCTTGGAGAAAATGTAAAAGAAAAAGCTCAAGAAGTTATTAGTCATGGAGCTGATAAAGTAATCGTTGTTGATGATGCTTTATTAAAAGACTATTCAACTCAATTCTATGCTGATGCTTTAACACAAGTTGTTTTAGCTCACAAACCAGATTCAATGTTAACTGGTGCCACTCCATTAGGACGTGATTTAGCACCACGTGTAGCTGCTCGTTTAAATGTAGGTCTAACTGCAGATGCTACTAAGATCGAAGTAGACTTAGAATATGCTAAAGAAAATGGTGAATCATTATTAGACGTAACTCGTCCTACATTCGGTGGTAACTTATTTGGTACAATCGTATGTAAAGATACTCGTCCACAGATGGCTACAATTCGACCAAAAGTATTCGAATTAGCTCCAGCAGATACAACTCGTACTGGTGAAGTTGAAGAATTTACACCAACTTGGAGAACAACAGATCCTCAAGTATTCGTAGAAAAAGTAATTGAAAAAGTTAAAGCTGATGTAGATATCACAAAAGCTGACATCTTAGTAGGTGCTGGTCGTGGTGCTGAAAACTGCTTAGATGTACTTCAAAAAGTAGCTGACGAATTAGGTGGAGTAGTTTGCTGTACACGTGCCGTTGTTGAAGATGGATTCTTAGACAAAGATCGTCAGGTAGGTCAAACAGGTAAGACTGTACGTCCTTCATTATATATTGCTTGCGGTATTTCTGGAGCTGTACAACACTGTGCAGGTATGGATAAATCAGATTTGATCATCTCTATCAACCGTGACCCTCAAGCAGAAATCTTCAATATTTCTAACATGGGATTTGTTGGAGATTGCGCAACTGTATTACCTTTATTAGTAGAATCAATTAAAGCTGCAAAAGCTGAATAATAAAAAGGAGCATATTTAAAATGAAAAATGTAGGTGTTATTGGTGCTGGAACAATGGGGCAAGGTATTGCCAATGCATTTGCTACAGCTGGATACAATGTAACTGTGTGTGATATTAAAATCGAATGGGCACAAAATGGTATCAACAAAATTTGTGCTAAATTAGATAAATTAGTATCTCGTGAAAAAATGACTGCTGAAAAAGCAGAAGGTATCAAAGCTAACTTAACTGCTGGTGAATACAAAGACTTAGCTGACTGCGATTTAATCGTTGAAGCTGTTCTTGAAAAAATGGAAATCAAAAAAGACTTATTCAAGACTTTAGATGAAATCTGTAAAGAAGACTGCATTTTCGGAACAAACACTTCAAGTTTAAGTGTTACTGAAATTGCTAACGGAATCAAACACAACGTTATCGGTATGCACTTCTTTAACCCAGCTGATCGTATGAAATTAGTTGAAGTTATTTCTGGTGAAAACACTCCAGTTGAAACAAAAGAAGCTATCATCGAATGCTCTAAATCATTAGGAAAAACTCCAGTAGAAGTTGCTGAAGGACCTGGATTCGTAGTTAACCGTATCTTAATTCCAATGATCAATGAAGCTTGCTTCATTTACCAAGAAGGATTGGCAAGTGTTGAAGATATCGATACAGCTATGAAACTTGGAGCTAACCACCCAATGGGACCATTGGCTTTGGGTGACTTAATTGGATTGGATATTGTTTTAGATGTAATGGAAGTATTATATACTGAAACAGGAGATCCAAAATATCGTCCATGTACATTATTAAAGAAAATGGTTCGTGCTGGAAAATTAGGTCAAAAAACTAAACAAGGATTCTACAGCTACAACTAGTGAAATAACTAAAGTGAAACACTCGTTGTTTCACTTTTTATTTAAATATAGAGGAGAACAATCATGGAAAACGTATTATTAGAAAAACAAGGTCACGTTTCAATTATCACAATTAATCGTGAAAAAGCATTAAACGCTTTATCAACAGCTGTATTAAACGACTTAGAAGAAGCTGTGAATACAGTAGAAGCAGATAAAGATACTTATTGTGTAGTTATCACTGGTGCTGGAAACAAATCATTCGTTGCTGGTGCAGATATTGCTGAAATGAAAGACAAAACTGTTGAAGAAGCTGCTGAATATGGAGCTTACGGAAACAAAATCTTCCGTCAAATTGAAACTTTACACTGCCCAGTAATTGCAGCAGTAAATGGTTTTGCATTAGGTGGTGGATGTGAATTAAGCATGGCTTGTGATATTCGTATTGCGGCTGAAAATGCTGTATTTGGACAACCAGAAGTAGGATTAGGTATTACTCCAGGTTTTGGTGGAACTCAACGTTTAGCTCGTTTAGTACCTGCTGGAATTGCTAAAGAAATGATCTTTACAGCTCGTAATATCAAAGCAGATAAAGCATTGGCTATTGGATTAGTAAATGCGGTCGTTCCTCAAGAAGAATTAATGGCAACTGCTTTAAAGATGGCTAACGGAATCTGCAAGAACGCTCCAATTGCTGTTGCTCAATCTAAAAAAGCAATCAACGCTGGACTTCAAACAGATATGGATTCAGCTATCGCTATCGAAGTAAAAGATTTCTCGGATTGCTTCGCAACAGAAGATCAAACTTACGGAATGGAATGCTTCGTAAACAAAGTAAAAGAAAAAGAATTTAAAAACAAATAATTATTTGAAAGGATGATTTAAATGTCAAAAGTAATGTCAGCCCAAGAAGCCATCAGTTTGATCAAAGATGGCGATAAAATTGGTGTTGGTGGATTTATTGGGATGGGTCACCCTCAAGAACTTAGTGTTGCCATTGAAAAGAGTTTCTTAGAAACTGGACACCCTAGAGATTTAACAGTTATGTTCTCTGCAGGTGTAGGAGATGGAACACCTGATCTTGGATTGAACCACATAGGTCACGAAGGATTGTTAAAAAGAATTATTGGTGGTCACTGGGGATTAATTCCTACTTTCCAAAAATTAGTTTTTGAGAATAAAGTAGAAGGATACAACTTACCACTAGGAACCATTAGTTTGATGTTCCGTGAAATTGCTGGACACCGTCCTGGCGTTATCACTAAAATAGGTTTGAAAACATTTATTGACCCACGTATAGAAGGTGCGAAAATGAATGAACGCACTAAAGAAGACTTAGTTGAATTAATCAATATGGATGGAGAAGAATGGTTACGTTATAAATCATTCCCATTGGATATTGCTTTAATTCGTGGTACATATGCCGATGAAGATGGAAACTGCTCAATGTGTAAAGAAGCAGCTACTCTTGATTCAATCAGTATTGCCCAAGCTGTTAAAAACAGTGGTGGTAAAGTTATTCTACAGGTAGAAAAAATCGTAGAACGCGGTTCATTAAAACCAATGGATGTCAAGATTCCTGGTATTTATGTTGATGCAATCGTGGTTGCAAATCCAGAAAATCACTGGCAAACTTACTCAGATCCATACAATCCATCATTCTGTGGTGAAATTCGTGTACCAGTTAATTCAATTGAACCAATGCCCTTAAATGCACGTAAAGTTGTTTGTCGTCGTGCTGCTATGGAATTGGATCCATCAGCTGTTATCAACTTGGGAATTGGTATGCCAGAAGGTATCGCAAATGTTGCCAATGAAGAAGGTTTACCAGGACTTAAGATGACTGTAGAAGCTGGAGGAATTGGTGGTGTTCCAATGAATGGAACTGCCTTCGGTGCATGTACAAATCCAGATGCAATCATTGACCAAACATATCAGTTTGACTTTTATGATGGTGGTGGATTAGACCAAGCTTTCTTAGGACTTGCTGAATGTGATCCAAAAGGTGATATCAACGTTTCTCGTTTTGGACCAAAAATTGCTGGATGTGGTGGATTTATTAATATTACACAAACAGCACCAGTTGTTGTTTATTGTGGAACATTCACAGCTAAAGGTTTAAAAGAAACAATTGGTAATGGTAAATTGACAATTGATCAAGAAGGTCAAATCAAAAAATTCAAGAACCATATTGAACAGGTTACTTTCTCAGCAGATTATGCGAATGAAACAGGTCAAAAAATCTTATATATCACTGAGCGTGCCGTATTTAAGTTAATTGATGGTAAATTAACATTGATCGAAATCGCTCCAGGTGTAGATTTACAAAAAGATGTATTAGATCAAATGGAATTTAAACCATACATCGCTGAAGATTTGAAGTTGATGGATGCACGTCTATTTACGGATGAAATCATGGGTTTAAAAGAAGAATAAATTGAATAAACAGGTCAAATGACCTGTTTTTTGTGCTACAATGGTTTTGGGAGTTGATAAAGATGTTATTTTTTAGAAATGATTATGGCCAAGGATGTATTCCAGAAATCATGGAATATATGAATACTACCAATGGTCATTCTTTTACTGGGTATGGTATGGATGAGATTTGTCAAAATGCCAAAGAAACCATTAAAAAACATATTCCAGACTACGATGTAGATATCCACTTTTTAGTTGGAGGAACGATTACTAACCAAACCATCATCAAAGCTTGCTTAAAACCATTTGAAGCCGTGATTGCCTGTGATACAGGACATATCGCCACCCATGAAACGGGTGCGATTGAAGCCGTAGGACATAAAGTGATTCCGGTAAACAATTATGCAGGAAAGATCAATCCTAGCGATATTCGTAAAGTATTTGATGCACACATGCTCTCATATGAACACATGGTTTATCCAAAAATGGTTTATATTTCCAATGCCACAGAATACGGAACGGTGTATACATTAGATGAATTAAAAAACATTCGTGCGGTTTGCGATGAATTAGGTCTATATTTAATGATGGATGGTGCAAGACTAGGTGTTGCCTTATCCACTGTAGATTATACTTTAAATGACCTGGCTAATATTTGTGATGTATTCTATATTGGCGGTACAAAAAATGGAGCTTTAATGGGAGAAGCTGTTGTCATCTCCAATCCTGAATTAAAGCCATATTTCCGTTTTGTGATGAAACAAAATGGAGCAATGCTTGCCAAAGGATGGCTTTTAGGTATTCAATTCTTAGGCTTATTTGAGCACGATGCTTTCTTTGGATATGCCAAACAATCGGTTGTTTTAGCACAGAAAATTCAATCTAAACTACAAGAACTTGGCTATGCCTTATTCATGAAGAGTGATACAAACCAGATTTTTGTGAATGTATCAAAGGAACAATACCAATTCTTAAGTGAAAACATTGATTTTGAAATCTGGGAAAAATGCGATGATCACTATGTCATTCGATTCGTAACAAGTTGGCACACAAGTGAAGATGAAGTCAATGCATTGATCACATATTTAGAACAAGCAATCGAAAAAAAAGAATAGTATCATTCTAGGTTCGAACGATAGGTCCAGCCTAGTATACCATTCTTTTTGATTTGAACTTTATCTTGATAGGCGAATACCTCTTTGACGGTATCGCCTTTTTTTAATGGAATCTCATAATTTGTATAATCATACGCCTTCATGTCTTTTGTCACAAATTCATTTTCAACCCAGAATGTACGATTGTTGTAGGGACAATATACTTTTGATTGTATCGAATGTTGTTCAAGAATTTGAATATTACCATGATTAAAAGTAATAAAGAAGGGAATTTGTGTATGATATTTGACATCATGAATGACTTTTCTTTCTTGAAGAAAATCACATCGCTCCATTTTTACGGTATTGTCTTCAAATATAAGGGCATTTAATTGACCGCCATATTTCACCATATTACCACCATCAATACTATAAATATTATGTTTTGCATCATAAATAGGATCAAAAGAGGCAATATGCGTACAATATTCGGTTACAGGCATATGGCCTACTACGACATTCTTTTTGAAAACTTCGTTTGTTTCTAAAAAGAAGGCATGGGTCATGACTTGTTTAAAATCGGTTCCATAATTTTCATTTGATTCAATACCCGCATGCACATAAATATGGTCTTCATCTTCTAAAACATGAGGTAAATCATTTAAGAAACATAATTCTTTTAAATAGTGCTTTCTTAGAATCTGACAAACATTTGCCATATTACTATTATGTGTAATCTCAAAATTTAGATTTCTTGCCATTTCATGAATCAAACTTTCTTTACGAAAACCAAGCACATGTTTTAAAAAATCTAAGCGATACGAATAAAGAACATTCTTCGCAATAAAATCACAATTTCCCATGATACAATGTACATCTTCATTTTGTACTTGGTGCATAATATAATGCAGGGTAGCTAGATTTCTTTTTCCTTTTTCAATTAAATCTCCTAAAAGAATCAAACAATCTTCATTGGGCTTATAAGAAATTTGATCTAATAATTTTAAATATAAATCTAAATTTCCATGGATATCACTAATGACAATCTTACGTTTAGCTTTTGTTTCAAGCTTTTGAATCACTACACTTCGATTCATTGTACCAAGAAAGGAAGGAATGTATCACATTCTTTTTCCCAGTCTTCCTCACAATGTCTTCCTTCAGGAATTACATTGTACAAGACGTCGACTCCTTTTTTAGACAGGGCATTGCCAATTTCTGTACAAGCCTTTGTTTGCCAAACAAATTCATGCATCAAGCTTGTTTCATTTGAACCCCAAGATAGATAGATAGAAGTGTTCTTTTGAATATGACTTTGATGGATATCTTTCAGAATCGCATCCATACTTTCTAATACATAAGGAGAAATCACAATGGCCTTTGAATATACATTGGAATAGGCATAGGCTGCATATAAAGCCATTAAACCACCACAGCTGCTTCCACCAATAAATGTATTCTTTCTTGTTTTTTTGGTTCTATAGTGATCATCTATATAAGGTTTTAATTCATGTACGAAAAAATCCATCGTTTCTTCTCCTTGACCTTCAAAAGAGCCATATTCCGGATCATAGAAAGAGTAGGGAGCGTATTCCTTTAAGCGATTATTTCCAACATGGCTACATTCTTGTCCAACAACAATCATATCGATACCTAGCTTTTCTATATGTTGTTGAATATGAATAGCCTTGCCATAAGTGGCATATGCATCTAAAAAGATATTGTGTCCATCAAAGGCATATAAAACAGGATATTGTTTATTACTTGTATCATAGTCATCGGGTAAATAAATAAAGATTTTTCTTGTTTCATTAAGCTTTGTCATGAAAAGTTCTTTTTCAACGATCATAATCGATCCTTCCTTCTTAATGCACTCTTAAAGAATTCATCTCGCCTTGCAGAACTTGTAAATTTGGCAACAATTGCGACATCGCCCATCGCAGCCGCAAAAGCTTCAGGAAGATATAAGACTTCAATCATATCTTCTTTAAACATCTCTTCCACTTCTTTTACTGTAAAACGATATTTGATGGAGTTTCTTCTTCCTACAAAACCAGCCGAATATCTTCTAAGCTTTGAATAAGAAGCACTTTGTTTCAAGATGACTTCGGCCCATAAACGATAAACATCCAATTCTCCGGCATAATTCATTAAATCCGGACAGAATCCTCCTGGTGGTCTGAAATTCACTTCTAAACCAAAGACGCGTCCCTTTTCGCCTAAACCTTGCACATCATGATTCAATCGAAAGAATTCGCAATGGAAGAAGCGATTCTTGATTTTAAACGCATGGATTGTTCTTTGTACAATGTCACGATATTCATCACTGATCTCAAAAGTTGTATAACAACCAATACTTTGTTGGTAAAGCACAGAATCCATACAATTACCGACATATTCTAAACTGTTTAAATAGCGAATATCCCCGTTTTCATCACAAATACCATCTAAGGTAAAGACATCTCCATCGATACATTGTTCTAGAATCATCACATGATCCTTTGTCTGCATATATACGGATTCTAATTGTTCAGCATTCATGATCTTGTAAGTCATGCTTGCACCTACACCATGATCGGGTTTCATGACTAATGGATAGCCTACTTGTTTGGCAAAATCTAAGCCATCTTTAAGTGTATGTAGTACTCTATAATCTGCCACTGGGACATTAGCTTCTTTATAATATTTTTTCATTTGTGACTTAGATTGAAGTTCTTCAATTCTTTCTAGAGAAAAACCTGTTTTCACATTGAAATCATCACGAAGACGTGCATCTAAATCCAACCAAGCCTCATTATTGGATTCAATCCAGTCAATCTTTCCATACTTAAATGTAAAATAACCACAAGCTTTGACCATTTCATCATAATCATGGAAACTTTTTACGACATAGATCTCGTCACAATATTCTTTTAATTCTTGTTTCAATTGATTGTAGGGTGTATCAACAATGGCTAAAACTTTAGCTCCATTTTCTTTTAAACCCCTGCAAAACATCCAGTAGCTTTCTGGATAGTTTGGTGAAATCACCACAAAATTCATAATCTTAATTCCTTTCTGCCATCATTTGACTGATCGCAATCACAGTCTTCCCGTCATCAATCTTTCCGTTTCTTGTATACTCAAAGGCAGTTTCTAAATCCAGCCACAAAGTATCAATTTCTTCATCTTCATCTAAGCTAAGTTTTATATCCGCTTTTTTTGGATTGATCGCTTTATAAATCCAGATTCTTTCATCGCAAAAGCCTGGAGTGGATACAAAACTTAATAATAATTCTAGCTTATCACAAGCCATACCCGTTTCTTCATTTAATTCACGAAGACCACATTCCATTGGATTTTCACCATATTCGAGTTTACCTGCCGGAATTTCTAATGTTTCTTTACCAATAGCTGGACGCTCTTGCCTTACAAGCAAGATCTTACCATCAACGATACAAATCACACCTACACCACCTGGATGACGTATGATGTCTCTTTTATAGGTTTTATTCTTGATTTCAACATCTTTTTGGACCAAATCAAAAATAATTCCTTTATATACTAATTTTTCTTCCATAAATTACCTCTTTTTTCTTTTAATTATAGCACAAAAAAACACTCCGAAGAGTGTTAGTTGATTTGATCTAAAAAGCTTTCTGTGATCGCATTCGCAATCTTTTGTTGGAAAGTTTCATCCGTTAATTTTGTGTAGTCTTCACTATTGCTTAAATATCCAAGTTCTAATAGAATCGAAGGAATTTGACTATCATATAAGATAGGGAAGTTTTCATAATGATCCGAATCAATACCTTCAAATTGCGATAGGTTGATGGAATTCATGGTTTGGGCAAGTTTTTTGGCAAGCTGAATCATATTATCGTTAGGCTGCGTAAAAATGGAGTAGCCTTTGGATAGAGAATCCGAACTTGAATTCATTTGAATAGAAATCAAATACTTTGTCTTTTGCGAGTTGATTGAAGTAATACGATCTTCTGTTGAAAGAGAAGAGTCATCACTTCTTGTATACACGACGTTATATCCTACCGAAGCTAGGCTGTCTCCAATCTTCTTGGCAATAATCAGGTTTAGATCTTTTTCACTCGTCTGTCCATCACTTGTATATCCTGCATCACTACCACCATGACTTGCATCAATACAGATGACAGCTTTCGATTTGCAGCGCGAATTGTCAACTGTATCATTGGTAATAATTGTCGAATTGGTTTGTTCAGGAACATCGATTTTTGATTTTTCTTTAATTTGTTTATTTAAATTTGGCTGAATGACCATCGCTAAAAACAACGCAAAAACTAAAAAGAGAATGGCTCTACGCATGAAATACCTCCTGCTCAATTATTCTAACATTACTCGTTAGAGATGAAAAGCTTTTTAAAATTTGTTATAATGGCTAATATGGGTGATAGTATGGATTTTTTAATAACGTTAGATCAGTTCGAAGGTCCTTTGGATCTGATGCTGCATTTGATCAAAGAAAATAAATTGGATCTGTTTGACTTAGATATGAATGTTTTGGCAACACAATATATTGATTATATTCATGCCATGCAAAATATGCATCTAGAAGTAGCTAGCGAATATTTGTCAGAGTTGGCAAGTCTAATCGCATATAAGTCAAAGAAACTTCTGCCAAGAGAAACGGTTGAGGTAGAAGAAGAATATGAAGAAGATCAGCGTGATCAACTGGTCGCAAGATTATTGGAGTATCAAAGATATAAAGAAGTAAGTCTTGCCTTAAAGGAAGATTACGAACAAAGACAACTGCATTTTTCGCGTCCTGTTTCTAGTTTAGTGGAAGAATGGAAAGTACCTGTTGAAAGTGATACTTTAGAAACACAATCACCTTATGATTTAATGAAGGCAATGCGCCATTGTATTGTGCGTATGGAGCTTTTACAACCGTATGAAACAAAGATCACAATCAAAGAATTATCAATCGAAGAAAGAGCTGTACAAATCAAAGAGAGAATGAAACATCTTGAGGGGTCTATTTCATTTCAAGGTCTATGTGCAGATTGTACAAGCTTACATATGGTGATTGTGACTTTTTTATCGATATTAGATTTAATACATGAAAAATGGATGACGTATTCCATTGATGAGACGCAGATGATTTGGGTCGCAAGAGAGGATTTATAGAATGGATAATGCGAAAGCAATATTAGAAGGTCTTTTATTCTTAAGTGGAGAAGAAGGCTTGACTATGGATCAGATGATGCATGGTCTACAAAATTTAGAAATGGATGATATACGTGTTTTGTTGGATGCGTTAAAAAAAGAATATTCGAGTTCTTCAAAAGGTATTGAGCTTGTAGAATATGCGAATCGTTTTAAGTTTGTCACAAAAGAATTTGTATATCCTTATGGCAAACAATTATTTGAAGAATATAAACAACCCACTCTTTCGCAGGCTGCCATGGAAACTTTAGCTATTATAGCTTATAAACAACCGATTACGCGTGTTGAAATTGAAGAGATTCGTGGTGTAAATTGTGAAATGATGTTAAAGAAATTAGTGGCTCGTGGCTTGATTGAAGCGAAAGATCGTTTAGATGCGATTGGTAAGCCCTTATTATATCGTGTAACCGATGAATTCTTGGATGCTTTTCAATTGGAAGATCTAAAAGAATTGCCGGAACTACCTCAAACTAGAAACAATAGTGAAGAATTATTTGAAGGAGAATAGATAATGGAAAGACTACAAAAAGTAATTGCCCAAGCAGGTATTTGTTCAAGAAGAAAAGCCGAAGAATTGATTTTAGATGGTAAAGTTAAAGTCAATGGAAAAGTATGTGACGTTTTAGGTACAAAAGTATCCAATCAGGATAGTATAGAAGTCAATGGAAATATGATTTCGAAAGAAGAAAAAGTATACTATATCATGAATAAACCAAAAGGTTGCCTATGCACAAGTAGTGATGACAAGGGCAGAAAAACCGTATTGGATTACATGCCACAAAACCAAAGAATCTTCTCTGTAGGACGTTTGGATTATGATACGAGTGGTGTTTTATTACTTACAAATGATGGCCAATTCTGTAACCATATGATTCATCCTCGATATCACTTAGAAAAGACATATGTTGTTAATCTTCAAGGTATCTTAAGTGATGATGACATCAAACAATTACGAAGAGGATTAAAAACTAAGACAGAAAAGTATCAACCAGCAAAAGTATTTGTGCTTCAAAAAGATTTAACTCGTAATCGTACCCAATTCGAATTAACGATTTCAGAAGGAAAAAATCATCAGGTTAAAAATATGATGTTGGCATTAGGCCATGAAGTGCGTCGTTTGCACAGAGTGAAGTTTGCGTTCTTAGACGTAAAGGATTTAAGAGCCGGAGAATATCGTCGTCTAAAACCATATGAAATCAAACAATTGAATCGCTTAAGTATGGAAGGCGAACAAAAATAATGAAACAAGTTTATTTAGATCAAAATGTTTCGGTACAGGATGTAATTTGTTTAGATGTTAAACAAGCGCACCACATCTTTGATGTACTTCGTACGACATCAAAAGAAAAGATTCGTATTGTTACTAAAAATTCAGGGGTATTCTTTGGACATGTTGAAAATAAGCCTAATTTAGTGATTGATTCCATGGTGGATGTCTTTGAAGAAAATCAATCGATCACCTTATGTTGTGCTTTGATCAAACAAGATAAGTTCGAATGGATGCTTCAAAAAGCTTGTGAACTTGGAGTTCATAAAATCGTTCCTTTTGTATCGAAGAATACAGTGGTAAAACTGGATGAAAAAAAAGCTGAAAAGAAACTCATTCGTTGGAATGAAATCTTACTTGCAGCTACAAAACAGTGCAATCGAAATACGTTAGTGGAATTAGAGCCTGTGATTGCGTTAAAGGATCTATCAAATTATAAGAGTGAATGTAATTTAGTGGCCTATGAAAAGGAAAATGATCCTTCAAAACATATGGCCCATTATTTAAAAGACAATCCACAATCCATTACTGTATGTATTGGGCCTGAGGGTGGATTTGAAGAGAGTGAAATTCAAGTATTAAATGAATTTGGTTTTGACAATTGTTCTCTAGGTAAAAACATCTTACGTGCAGAAACGGCTGCTTGTTATGTGTTGACAGCTATTGAATACCAAAATCATGTGGAAGGATAAGGGGAAAATGAAATTTTCAATTATTACACTAGGCTGTAAAGTAAATACGTATGAGTCACAATACTATGCAGCTCAATTAGAAGAATTAGGATATGAACAAGTATCACCGGATCAAGCGTGTGATATTTGTATCATCAATACGTGTACTGTCACAAACACAGCCGCCAGCAAATCACGTCAAAAGATTCATTATGTCAAACGAATGAATCCAGATGCATTATGTGTTGTTGTGGGATGTTTTGTGCAGTTCGCAAGTGAAGATGAAAGAAAGGCTTTGGATGCTGATCTTGTGATTGGTGCTAAACAAAAAAATGAATTGGTGAATTTAATCCAAAAAGCATTGAAGGATCATGAAAAAATTGACGTTGTCAATGAGGTTACGCAATTTAAAGATTTTGAAGCTATGCCCGTACATTGTTTTGAATCGATGCATAGAGCTTTCTTAAAAGTACAAGATGGATGTAATCAATTCTGTTCCTATTGTGCGATTCCTTTTGCGCGTGGTAGAGAGCGTAGTTTAAATCATGAACAGGTGATTCAAATTGCTAAAGATTTATGTGATAAAGGACATACAGAAATTGTGTTAACTGGTATTCATACGGGGCGTTATGATGATGGAGAATACGATTTAGCTAAATTAATGAAAGCCTTATTAGAAAATACTCCAGATTCTGTGTATTATCGTATTTCAAGTATAGAAATTACGGAAGTCAGCGATGCATTGATTGCGTTAATGAAAGAGAATCCTCGTATGTGTCATCATTTACATATTCCGGTACAATCGGCATGTAATGAAACGTTAAAACGTATGAATCGTCCATATACAATTGAGCAATTTAAAGAAAAAATCAACTATATTCGTTCTTGTATTCCGAATATTTCAATTTCAACGGATGTAATTGCAGGCTTTGTCCAGGAAAGTGATGAAGAATTTGAAACGACATATGAAAATCTAGCGGATCTAGAATTAAGCTTCTTCCATGTTTTCCCTTATAGTAAGCGTAATGGTACTAAGGCTAGTACTTTAAAGGGTGAAATCAATGGAAATGTTACAAAAGCTAGAGTGGCTCGTTTACTTGAACTTTCGAATGCTTGCAGAGAACGTGACATGAAGCGTTTTAATCCTGTACAAGTCTTGATTGAAAGAAAACAAGATGGCTATTATACTGGTTATACAAGCCAATATCATTCTTGTAAGATATTGAGTGATACACCATTAAGTGGTAGAATCACTATCGAATGGGATCGTATTGAAGATGGTACGTACTATGGAAAGAAGGATGATGTATGCGATTAAGCAAACTATTTAAAAATGCACCGACAGTCAATATTACGGGTTTAAGTTTTGATTCAAGAACCGTTCGTCCGGGAAATATTTACTTCTGTTTACCAGGACTTACAAATGATGGCCACGATTTTATTGATTCTGCAATAAAAAATGGAGCTGTTTGTATTGTACATTCAAAAGAATTATTGAATATGGCACCTGGTGCTGTATATATTCGTGTAGAAGATGTCAATGATGCCATGAATAAAGTGGCTCGTATTTTCTATGCTCGTCCAAGTGATAAAATGAAGATGTATGGTGTAACGGGCACAAATGGAAAATCAACAATCACAAATATCATTCGTGATATTATCAACGACAAAACGCCATGTGGCTATATTGGTACGATTGCGATTAAATATGGTGATATTGAGTTGCAACCAAATTTGACTACGCCAGACGCATTGTTCTTGCAGTCTAAATTGGCAGACATGGTTCGCTGTGGAATGAAGGCTTGTGCTTTAGAAGTATCGAGCCATGGTTTGGCTCAACATCGTGTCGATGGTATTTCTTTTGATTGTGCGATTTTCACAAACCTTACATATGATCATTTGGATTTCCATGGCACAATGGAAAATTATTTTGAAGCGAAGTCTTTGTTGTTTAAAAACTTAGTCAAAGAAGATGGCGTATCCGTAATTAACAAGGATGATGAAAAATATGGAGCTTTAAAGGATTGTTCAAAAGCACGTGTTATTTCTTATGCGATAAATAGTGAAGCAGATTATCGTGCTATTAATATTAAGATGAGTTCACAAGGTACGCAATTTGACTTGGTATATTCAGGTCATATGTATCCGGTTAAGACAAATTTAGTGGGTAACTTTAATGTTTATAACTTATTAGCTGCCATTGCAGCGCTCAATGAAACAGGCTATGATTTAGAAAGAATTATTGAAAAATGTGCGCATATTGCCCAAGTTGAAGGTCGTATGGAACGTATTGATTGTGGTCAGCCATACAACGTAATCGTTGATTTTGCACATACACCCGATGGTATGGAAAAAATGATGCAGTTTGGACGCAGTGTCACAATGCCAGGTCATCGTTTGATTGCGGTATTTGGATCAGCTGGTAAACGTGATGTACACAAGCGTAAAGTCTTTGGTGAACTTGCCGATAAATATTGTGACTATATCATAGTGACAGAAGACGATCCTCGTGATGAAGATCCTAAAGAAATTGCCGAACAAATCAAGTCAGGCATTCAAGATACACCACATGTGTTTGTACAAGATCGCTATGAAGCCATTCATCAGGCAATCAGCTCAGCCCAAGAAGGAGATACGGTATTGCTTCTTGGTAAGGGTGATGAAAGCTTTATCTATCGTGAAAATGGAAGAGCCCCTTGGGTTGGCGACAATGTAGCGGCTAAAGAGTGTATTAAGGCAAGTTTAGCTTAAAAAATCAAATTGTGCTTGCATTATATGAAATCTTTGATATAATGTTTTTGCTAATCTTGGGAAGGGAGGTTTGTGAATATGCCAAAAGTAGTTCTTAAAGAAAACGAAGGACTTGATGACGCTTTAAGAAGATTTAAACGTCAGGTTTCTCGTAATGGCACCCTTGCTGAGGCGCGCAAAAGAGAATTTTACGTAAAACCAGGTGTACGCAGAAAGTTAAAATCTGAAGCTGCACGTAAAGCACGTAGAGGTAAATAATCTGCATTTTTAATGCAGATTTTTTTCTTGAGGAGGAGATTTGTGGCTTTTTTTGAATTTGATTGTTCCGACAGAACATTTGAAGAGATTCAGATTTTTGCAGGATTTCAAGATTCCAACTTGGATATGTTGAGTAAATGCTTTAAATCTGTATGTATGATTCGTGACCAGAAAATCAAAGTGGAAGTAAACGAGACTTTAGATACACATTTAGTAGAAGAAGTCATTGCGGCTTGTTTTTCAATTATTGATACGCAGCATCGTTTAAATTCACAAGATGTAAGCTATATTTGTTCTTTGGCTTTTAAAAATCGTTTAAAAGATTTTAAGGCTCATCAGCTACAGGCTGTATGCAAGACGAAAACAGGTAAAATGATTTATCCAAAAACAATTGGACAAGCTATTTTATGTGATGCGATGCGTCATAATGAAATTGTTTTTGCGACAGGTGTTGCTGGTACCGGTAAAACATATCTTGCGGTAGCTTATGCGGTGAGTATGTTAAAGAGTGAACGGGTCGAAAAAATCATTCTTACGCGTCCAGCTGTTGAGGCAGGGGAATCTCTTGGTTTTTTACCTGGCGATATGAAGGAAAAAGTAGATCCTTATTTAAGGCCTTTATATGATGCATTAAATGAGATGCTTGGCTTAGAAACAGTTGAAAAATATGTGGAGAAACAAGTCATTGAAATTGCACCTTTAGCGTTTATGCGTGGACGTACTTTAAATGATGCCGTTGTGATTTTGGACGAAGCACAGAATGCGACGTGTGCGCAGATGAAGATGTTTTTAACGCGTATGGGTAAAAATTGTAAAATGGTTGTAACGGGAGATGTTACACAGATTGATTTGATCAAGAAAAAGGATTCAGGTTTGATGCAGGCTTGTACAATCTTGGATCATATTGATGGTATTTCAATTATTCATTTGGAAAATAGTGATGTAGTTCGAAATCCATTGGTTCAAAAAATTATTGAACGTTATGCCAAGGTTGAATAATTTGACTTTGACTGTTATAATAATTAACTGTAAAAAATAAATTGAAAGGTGATAAATCTATGGGAAGACATTTTGAGGTTCGTGCTGCAGCAATGCAGAAGACAGCCAATGCGAAGGCAAAAATTTATTCAAGATATTCTAAAGAGATTTTAGTTGCTGCAAAGAACGGTGACCCTAATCCAGATATGAACCAAACTTTAAAGAAGGCGATTGATCGTGCAAAGGCAAACAACGTGCCTGCAGACGTAATCAAGCGTGCTATCGAAAAAGCGAAAAGTAGTGCAGATGAAAGTTATTCAAGTGCTCGTTATGAAGGATTTGGACAGGGTGCTGGATCTACAATCATCATTGATTGTTTGACAGATAATGCAAACCGTACAATCGCAAACTTAAGAGCTTGTTTTAATAAATCGCACTCTAAATTAGGTGTTGGTGGATCTGTATCATTTGGATATGAACACTTAGGTGTAATCGTTATTCAATATGATAATGAAGAAGCTATGATGGATGCTTTATTAGAAGCAGAAATCGAATTAAATGACATTGAAATCGAAGAAGGATATATGACAATTACGGTGGATCCAACACAATTGGATGACGCAAAAGTTGTTGTTGAAAAATTGATTCCTGATGTTAAATTTGAAGTCTTAGAAGATAAGATGATTCCAAATGAAGAAGTTGAACTTCACGGTGAAGATTTAACTTTATTTAAACGTTTAGTTACTTTACTAGATGAAGTTGATGATGTACAAAATGTATATCACAATGTTTCAAACCTAGATGAAGCTGAATAATTAATCCTAAGAAAAAGAAGAAAATAAGGATATACTGTAGAGAGAAAATGGTTGGTGAAAATTTTCGTAGAATACTTATTGGGACACTTTGGAGGAGTTGGACAAAAACCAACCGTTCGTCGCGTTAAGACTTGAGGTGTATACTTTACGTATAAAATAAGGTGGTACCGCGTTTAAAACGTCCTTATATCAGGGCGTTTTTTTGTTTATTTAAAGGAGGAAAACGCATGGCATATCAAATTCCTAGAGGTTGTCAGGATGTATTTGGAAATGAATCCTATAAATGGCAAGCTCTTGAACAAACATTAAGAAGTTTCTGTTACATGTACAATTATGATGAAATTCGTACACCTATTTTTGAACATACAGAAGTCTTCAAAAGAGAAAATGATTCAAGTGACATGGTAAACAAAGAAATGTATACTTTTAAACTTGAAAACTCAAAAACATCATTAACACTTCGCCCAGAAGGAACTGCAGGAGTTGTTCGTAGTTTTGTTGAAAATAAAATGTTCGCAAATCCTGATCTACCCGCAAAATTCTATTATATGGGACCTATGTCAAGACATGAACGTCCTCAAAAAGGGAGAATGCGTATTTTTAACCAGTTTGGTGTAGAGGCTTTAGGTGTTAAAAGTCCTTATGTCGATGTAGAAACAATCGTACTTGCATTCTCAATTCTTAAATCACTAGGATTAAATGATATTAAAGTATGTCTAAATACATTAGGTGATGATGAGTCTCGTGCAAACTATCGTAGTGCATTAAAAGAATATTTTGCTCCTTATGTAGATGAGTTGTGTGGAGATTGTAAACGTCGTTATGAACAAAATCCATTACGTATTTTAGACTGTAAAGTAGATCATGATCATGAATGCATGAAGAATGCACCTAAGATGTCAGACTATTTAAATGAAACCAGTCAAGAATATTTCAATACAGTATGCGAATTATTAGATAAATTAGAAATTCCTTATGAAGTAGATGACAAGTTGGTTCGTGGATTGGATTACTATACTCATACAGTATTCGAGATTGTATCTATGAATTCAGAAATGGGTGCACAATCCACAGTTTTAGCAGGTGGACGTTATGATGGATTGATTTCATATTTTGGTGGACCCGAAGGCATGAGTGGTATTGGATGGGCTCTTGGTATGGAACGTCTATTGATTGCCTTAGAAGCTGAAGGTATTGAATTGGAACAAAAACCGGCATTAGATGCTTATGTAATGTGCCTTGATAAAGAAGCTAGAACCTATGCTTTTGAAGTGTTGACTGAGCTTAGAGCATATGGATATCGTTGCGATATGGATATGATGGAAAGAAGCTTTAAGGCACAATTTAAGGCTGTGGATCGCACCAAGGCTAAACTTGCGATTTTGATTGGTAAATCGGAATTAGAAGAAAAGAAAGTCACAGTTAAAAATATTGCACATAAAGAACAAGAAACTATTAGTGTTGATGAATTGATTCCATATGTTGATTCTTTATTAGTAGAAGAAAATCATCATCACGAACATGAAGGAGAATAGAAATGTATAGAACTCATAACAATGGAGAATTGCGTCTTCAAGATGTAAATTCAGAAGTCACTTTATGTGGCTGGGTTGCGAAACGCCGTAATTTTGGAGCTTTGGTCTTTATCGATTTAAGAGATCGTTATGGTATTACACAACTTGTATTCAATGAAGATATAGCAACACAAATCAGTGATGTACGTAATGAATATGTACTACAAGTAAAAGGAACGGTTGTTGAAAGAAAAGACAAAAACCCTAAGCTTGAAACGGGGGAAATTGAAGTTGTAGTTCGTGAAGTAAAAATTGTTAATACAGCTATCACCACACCAATTATCATTGCGGATGAAACAGATGCTTTAGAGGATACTCGTTTAAAATATCGTTATTTAGATTTAAGAAGACCAGTTCTTCAAAAGAATCTAATCTTAAGAAACCGTATAACTTTATTAGTTCGTAACTACTTAGCTAAATATGGCTTTACAGAAGTGGAAACACCTATTTTATGTCGTTCGACTCCAGAAGGTGCACGTGACTATTTAGTGCCTAGTCGTATTAGTAAAGGGGAATTCTATGCACTTCCACAATCGCCACAGCTATACAAACAGTTATTGATGGTCGGGGGAATGGATCGCTACTTCCAAATTGCTCGTTGTTTTAGAGATGAAGATTTAAGAGCAGACCGTCAACCTGAATTCTCACAGATCGATATTGAAATGAGTTTTGTGGACGAAGAAGACATTTGGTCAATGACAGAAGGTTTGATGAAAGAAATCTTCAAAGCTATCAAAGGTATTGAACTACCAGAATTTAAACGTATTCCATATGATACTTGTATGGAAAGATATGGTTCAGATAAACCAGATTTACGTTTTGACATGCCTTTATATAATGTCAGTGAAGTATTCGCAAACACTGAATTTAAAGTATTCGAAAATTGCTTAAATGAAGGTGGCATCATCCAGGCTATGAATGTTAAAAATGGAGCGGACAAGTTCTCAAGAAAACAATTGGATAAACTACAAGATTATGTAAAAGTATATGGTGCAAAAGCACTTGCCAACTTAAAATTAACAGCGGAAGGCTTTGCGGGAAGTGTCACAAAAGTTTTATCCGATGCCGAAAAAGAAGCATTGCGTACAATGTTGAATATCGAAGAAAATGATATTGTATTCTTCGTAGCGGATAAGAAGAAAGTGGCTCAATCCTCACTTGGTGCATTGCGTGTAAAATTAGGTCATGATTTAGATTTGATCAACAAAGATGCCTATGAATTCTTATGGGTTACTGATTTCCCAATGTTTGAATATGATGAAAATGAAAACCGTTATGTAGCGGCTCATCACCCATTCACATCACCTAACTTAGAAGATGTCGATAAATTGTTGAGTGATCCAGCACATTGTTATTCTAGAGCTTATGACTTAGTGTTAAACGGCTATGAATTATTATCAGGATCCATTCGTATTCATGATCAAAAGCTTCAAGAAAAAGTATTTGAAGCTATCGGTATGACTTTAGAAGAAGCACATGAAAAATTCAGCTGGTTTATGGATGCATTCCAATATGGAACTCCACCTCATGGAGGTGTAGGTATTGGTCTAGAACGTTTAACTATGATTTTAGCTGGTACAGACAACATTCGTGATGTAGTCGCATTCCCTAAAACAGCAAGTGCATCGGATTTAATGGCACAGGCACCAAGTCCTGTAGATCCAGCACAATTAAAAGAATTGGGTATTGAAACAAGGTAAGACAGGAATCTTTTCCTGTCTTTTTGTATAAATAAACAGAGTAACTTTTTGATTATCTTTTCATAAATCTTCCAAGTGTCGATATATCCTTATTTTTCAAGGCTTTTCGGCATTTTCTTATTGGCTGAACCCTCACTTAACTTAGGTAAAACTCCTTATATCTTGGCTCTCAAAAGTTGTATAATGAGTTGTAAATTAGGCTATCAATCTTCGCATTTCTTTGTTTGCTCCAACTTCCGAAGCATGAGCATACAAGTCTAATGTTATCGTGATACTTGAGTGACCCATGATATACTGTAGGTTCTTTGGGTTCATGTTCATCTGTGCTAACTTCGTACAGAATGTATGTCTTAATATATGCGGTGTGATGTTTGGTAACTGCTCCTCATGGTTCTTGTTAAATTTCTTCACAATCCCTTTAAGCGTGTATCTGTAATTGCTCTCTTGCATTGGATAACTATTAACGGAAAGAAACAGAAAATCTCTGTAACCGTCAATCTCTTTAATCTTCGGTTTCTGCTTTCTTTTCAACACTCGCTTTATGGCTTGCTCCGTTTCATCACTCATAGGCACTTTACGAATACCGCTCTTTGTTTTCGGCTCGTCTATGTAGTAACCGTCTTTATCTTTCAGTAATTGATGACTAATGCTAATTGTATGATGTTCAAAATCTATATCTTTCTTTGTCAATCCACAGAACTCTGATATTCTAAGTCCAGTTTTAAGTAATATCAGCACATCATCATAATACTTCTGATACACATTGTCATGCTCAATAAAGTGAAGTAGTTCTTTTTCTTGTTCCTCATTTAATGCAATTTTCGGTTTGCTGTCATCTTCAATCACATCACTTAAATTAAAGCCAAATGGATTTTTCCTTACACAGTCATCTTGTATCGCCATATAAAATGACGCTTTCAAGGAACGCTTGTAGTTGCTTATCGTCTTAAAGGAAAATCCTTTTTCTTTCATGCGTATCGCCCATTCTTTAGCGTCTGACGGCTTTATCCTATCAATACTCATTGAACCTAGTAAATCATCTTCTAAGGCTTGCATAAGATATTTGCGACCATTGAGCGTATTCTTCTTTACATTCGGTCTTTGAGCGTTCTTTTTAGCGTATAGCTGACATAAAGTCATCTTACTGCCTTTTGTGTCGATACCATCATACAAATCTTTCTGTATGTTTCGTTCCTTTTCTCGCAATGACAAATCTTCTCGTTTGCCTTTTGGTGTTCTATCCGTAGGTAACAGTTTCCATGCGTAAACATATTCCGTTTTTCCTAGTGCATTGACATACTTGTAACAATATCTGCCGTCTTGTCTTTGACTTTCACCCCTTTGTAATACTCTGTTTTTGTTATCTCGTCTTTTTAATGCTGACATCTTTCTAACTCCTTTCAAAGTAAGAAAGAGCCTTGTATATACGACTTGATAACATCATATCACGCACAAGGCTCTTTTTCACTAGATTTGTTCCAATTCATCTATCAGTTTCTCAAATTTCTTTTTCTTGATAAGCATACGATTGCCATTTTGAAGCACGCAGACATCTTTATGCTCGTTTGCGACTTCACGAAGTTTGTTTTCGCCGATACGAAAATACATAGACGCTTCTTCAATCGTCATCAAGTATCGTTCCCATAGTGGCATACTTAAATCACGCATAAATTAACACCCCCTTTCTGTCATGGATTTCTAAACAGTCTGACGGCTTTTATCATAGCCCACAGGACTTCCACCTCTGCATAGTTCTTATGTAGCCGTACCCATTGCGTGCGACGCTTTTAACGCTCAAGCTGTGGCTGTACGGGAGTATCATTATCTGACAGAGCAGGTCATGGCAAAGATACTTGATAAAGGTATCTCATGAAACATTGACAGTATTCGCTCGCTTTTCATAAAAGGTCATGGCGTATCAATTTCAACGGCTTGCTGTCTGTCAAAGGTATCAGACTGTTTTATTCAGTTGTCAAAGAACACCGAAAGAAGAAAATTCCTTTTCGTATATACCGCGTTGGAGAAGCAGAGAAAGGTAACCAATCTTTAAAACTTTTTTTATTTCTTTCACATCAACACTCAACTGTAAGGTGCATTTTGCTAACCATTTCAAAAATCTTTTTTGCTTCTTTCACAACATATCTGTCCAGCAACCAGCCATTTAATGACTTCTTGATGAAAAATCTTCTTTCCATACCATATAGGGAACGGAACTACCGATTTAATAACCTAATGTTGAAAAAAGTTTTATTTCTTCCACATAACACTATCTGGCAAAGGCTGATTTGTATAATTGCTTGCGAAAGAATTTTATTATTTCTTCTTCCACTCCATATAGGGACAGCAACAGTTAATTTGTGACGCTTTCTCAAAAAGATTTTAAATTTTCTTCCTTTCACAACATATCTGTACAGAAAAATGCGATTTGTGACGCTTTCTTGAAAAGATTTTGATTTTTCTTCTTTTCACACAACACTATCCGCATATATCGAATTTCCGTCACTTTTTAGAAAGTTTTTTCTCCTCTCGTAAAATATCTGTACAGAAAAGTGCGTTTTGTATCCATTTTCCCGAAAAAAGTTTAATTTTCTTCTTTCGTACCAATACTGTACAGAAAAGGCTTGTTTGCTAACCAATTCTTAAAAATATTTCTTCTTTCACTTCATATAAGGACAGCAACAGCCGTTTTGTTGAGTAAATTTGAAAAAAGTTAAAATTTCTTCATTCACACAACATCTGTACTGAAAATGATGATTTGTTGCAGAAATTAAAAAATACCGTCATCTTCTTGTGAAATGTCGGTATAAATTCTATCTTCTATATTCGATTTTTCTAATTCCAGTAAATGCTTATGCTTTTTCTTGAGTTCTGCATTTTTTATCATATCTTTTAATATCGTGGTGTTATTTTGCTTATCCAATTCTTGCAACATCTTGATTGTCGGTGCTACTTGTCTTTGTACCCAGTTTAACGCTCTCTCTAGGGTATAGGGTTCGGGTTGTGTCGTTAAGCGTATCTTTTCTCGATTTTCTCCGATAAACCATGCCCAGTCCTCATCTAGTTCCCATGACCGTTTTGGCAGGCAATCATTTCTCTTTAGAAAACGCACATAATGATTGATGATAGAAAAGGCAGTATGCTCTGCGTCATAATAGGTCAGTAAATCAACAACCGCATAATAGGCTCTTTCATTCTTCATGCGAATTTCAAATCGGTTCTTAATCTCGCATTCTTCAAGTTCTATCCCTTTCTTGACTGCCTGCTCATAGTTCTTTTGATAGGCACACATATATAATTCACTACTTGTTGAGCCAAGATATAATGTTTCTCCTGTGTTTTTAGGAACATCACTTCCGCATTTTTCTGTACCGTCATAGCCTTTCTGATTGCGAAATAAGGAGATACATTCGCCAGCCTTATATTTTGCCTTTAAGCGTGGAATATCAAGCACTCCTGCTCGGTCATTGATTGCTAGGTCAAGTCGCTTCATCTTACCGTCAGCCGTCATACAATCCATCATAAAGTCATACCATGAACGCTCTTGTGCTAATAGATAGGCTTCCATTTGACGACAGCCACGACCTTTTAATTCAAGCAGTACACCTAACTGTTCATTCACAGAACACATAACGAATATATCGCCGATATAATACTGACTTTCATATCCGTATTTTCCGTAATCTTCACGAAGCATATGTTTCGGGTTGAGTTTCAATACATTTTTAATGACCTTTAATGCGTCTGTAGTAGGGAAACGGACACGAAAGTAATCAATCAAGATAAATAATGGCTCTTGTGGATTTAGTCGCTCTAATTCGCTTATAATCGTTTCCTTGAGTGTATCAGAGGGAACAATCTTTCCGTTTTCAATACGGTTATAATATTCTCTAGTGATACCACAAGCAGTTGCTATTTGTATTTGTGTTACTCCGTATTCATCACGCTTTTGTTTCAATTCTTCTAAAAAGTTTTTATCATTCATTTAAAATTCCTCCAATCAAAAAAGGCAACTACCATAATTGATAATTGCCTAGTCATAAATCTTCACATAAGAAAAGACAGTCAATCTTTTACAATCAACTGTCTAATCTGCTTTTCAATATTCAATTTTTCATAGTGACATTCATGTTTGAAAATGTCACACCCTATAAAACAGGATTTTCCCTTATATATTCAGCGTTTCCGCTTACCTTTGTCTCTTGTCTCTTGTTTTTTATGCCCCCCTTGTTAGATAACGGGGGCTTTATATAGTCGCTCGCAGGCTCGCTCCCAGCCGAAGTGAACCAGCCATTTGCCAGCGAAGCTGTCATGGCGAAAGCCTTGGGACTTCCGCCACCATGTCTGGATCACTCCGTCTGCATGTAAAAATCACGCTTTTTTTAACTGGGATTTTATTATTGTGCTATCTCTATTATTTTTTGATTATTAATTTCGTATATAATATCTGCTACATTTTGAACTAATCGCTTATCATGTGATACAAATATTATTGTTCCTTTATATTGCCTCATAAGACTTTCTAATGCCTCAATACTAGGTATGTCTAAATAGTTATTAGGTTCGTCCATAATTAAGACATTATATCTTCCAAGCAACATTTTACAAAGCAAAATTTTTACAATCTCGCCACCACTTAATGTTTGCATTTTTCTTGTGATTACATTTTGTTCCAGTCCCAGCATTGAAATCATGCTTCTTATTTCCGATACAGGATAGTCCGATGACTCTTTTAGAAATTCTAAGACGTTTTTATCTTTTTCAAATTTGTATCCATTTTGTGCAAAGTAGCCAATCTGTACTTTTGGGGATATCTGTATTCCATTTTCCTTGTTTAAAATCATTTTTAACAATGTCGTTTTCCCAGTTCCGTTTGCACCCGTAATGGCTACTTTTTTTCCAAGCGGTATTAAAAATTTAGTATTTTCAAAAAGAACTTTATCGCCCATTTTTTTTGTTAGATTGTCGCCACTGATGGGAACAGGATTGTGCATTTCAAGAAAACTGCTTATTCTAAAATGTATCTGTCTATCCTTTACAGGTTTGCTTACTTCTTCCAGACTTTCCAGTCTTTTCATTACTGCTTGTGCTGATTTATGAATTGCTTTTTCTTTGCTCCCTTGTGACTTTTGATGAGCTAATCTTCCGCCACTTTCCGTATTGTGTTTTCTTTTGCTTTTCCCAACTTTTTGGGCTTGTTTCATTTTCTCATCTATTATTTTTTCTAATCTTTGTTTTTCACTGATATATTGCTCATAGTTTCTTAATTGTGTCTGATTTTCCAGTTCTTTTTGTTCTAAATAGTCCGAATAATTTCCCCAGTATTCTTTGATTTTTCCATTTTCAATTTCCCATATCTTATTGACAACTTCATCTAAAAAATACCTGTCGTGACTGATTACTACGACACTTCCAGAATAATATTTCAATGTATTTGTAATGTACTCTATACTTTCATTATCCAAGTTGCACGTAGGTTCGTCTGCGAATATCACATCATTATTTTCCGAAAATGCCTTTGCTATTTTCAGCTTTGTTTCTTCACCGCCGGATAAATTTTCACCTGCCAGATTATGAACATTTAATTTTCCCAGTACGGATTTATCTTCAATATTTTCAATTTCAATATTTTCCAGTTGTGGAATATAGGATATTTCTCCATAGGTTCTAACATCTGCTGTATCTAGTTTGATTTGCCCCATCAAAACTTTTAATAACGTTGTTTTACCAGCACCATTTTTTCCTATAATTCCGATTTTATCATAGCTATATATTTCTAAATCATCAATATCCAGAATATCTTTTCCGTTATATTCCAGATTTATGTTTTTTGCTTTTATTACTAATTCCATTGTTATTACTCCTTTATTACATTTCATTCTGCTTTTGACACGAGTTATTGTAATAAAGTTCTTATCACGAAATAACTCGTGATATTACCAAATTCTAGGTATCATGTTTTCATCTCCCTTTAGTTTCTTTTTAGATATCCGCTTATAAAAAATTATGAAGCGATAACAGTTAGTTTCAAAAACACATGAACTGGCTGTATTTAAAATTTATATTTTATTACTCACGTTCTGTCTGTTCTGAAATTTTTGACTGGCTGTTTCCTTTATCAAATTTGCGTGTCAGCACATAGCATAAAATAGAAGCACCAATCATAGCAATGCCCGACCAGAAAAACCAGACTTCTACACCAACGATTTCAACCGCTGGACCTGCTACTAAAAGTCCGATTGGCATAGCAAGTGTCATTGCCGTCATCAAAAGTGAAAATACCTTTCCCATGACCTCTGGTTCTGTGGTTTCTTGAATATACGCCATATATGGAACATTGAAAAGTGTACCAGCACCAGCCATAAAGAAACTGCAAATTACAAATGCCCAAAATCCACTTTGCGGTAATGCACCGCTAATCATAATAGCCGTTCCCTGCAATCCAATAGCCAAAGAAATCATTAAAAAGCGTTTGCGTAAGCCACCCCATACGCCCATTATCAACGAAGATACCATCAGACCTCCTGCAAAGACAAATTCTACTATGCTGTTATGCCCTGCGTTTCCACCAAAGTAGTTGTACACAAAAAGAGGGAAAAGAGCACCTAAAGGCATATAAATGATGGTTGCCAGTAAATAAGACGGTAAAACAGCCATCAAAGGTTTATTTTTTCTCATAGCAGATATACCTTGCCCAAAATCTGAGCGAAAATCTGGCTTTTCGACAGTACGGGGAATGTTGGGAATTTTGACAAAAAGCAAGCAGACAATAGCAAAAATAGCTCCCAAAATATCGACAAGCATGATTGCCTTTATAGAAAACAGTCCCATAAGCCCTGCTCCTACTACGGGTCCAAGCATATTGGAAATCGAAGAAATCAAATTTCCCCAACCGCCTGCTTTTGTCAGCATTTCCGCTGGAACAAGCAAAGGTATTGCCGATTGCATAGCAGGACTGTGAAAAGTGTTGCCAAGCCCTCGCAAGAACAAAATCGCATATATGAAAGCGACTGATGGAGTATCCGTTATCAGAAATGCAATTCCCAAAATCACACTTGAAAGTGCAACCAGCCCATCTGCTGTAATCATAACTTTTCCTCTGTTGTAGCGGTCAATCCAAACCCCTGCAAATGGTCCAATCAACAGATTTGGAAGAAAAGAAATGATAGAAGCGACTGTCAAAGTAATCGCCGACTTTGTTTGAATTGTCAGCCACCAGATAACAGCGAACTGTACTGCGGCAGAACCCAGCAGGGAAAACGCCTGCCCTGTATAGATGATAGCAAATTGTTTTTTCCATTTATTCATAAATATCTCTCCTTGTAGTAAAAATAAAACAGACAATGTCGAAAACATTGTCTGCACAAAAGATATGATTATACAAGGATATATTCTAAATATAGCTATAGACAGCTATGTATACCTGTAAATTCATAACTTTTGGCATGACAAACAGAGCCTGTTTCCAGACTTGAAAAAATCATTTCAAAAGTTAGAATTAGTTATACATAACAAATTGCATACTATAGCTACCTCCGTTTTTAAATCTCTTTTATTTTTAACATAGTTTTTATTTTATGTCAATTAAACTCAAATAATTTCAAGTAAAATATACTTAAACAGAGTAATAGTGTCTATAAATATCATTTTCCCTGATACTTATATTTAATTATGATGATTTTTCGTCTTTCTTTTCTGCATTTGAAAAGTTACTTATCAGCCTACGATTTGTAAAGGGTGCTATTCAGCATTGCTTATGCAACAAGCCCTTGACAAACCATAGACTAATAAGTTTTAAGGTAATCAAGCAGAAATGAAATAGTCTGCTGTTTCACAACATAGAAAATGACACTCTATTTCAAGCGGCATTCTATAATCTCTATATTTCTTTGCATAAGTCGGTATATAAGACTCTTTCATTTGTTGTAATTTCGTTGTAAATTCGCTAAATCTTATTGCTTTATATTTCTTTAAATGCTTGATTTATAAGGACTTTTTCGATTTTCTATCTGTTTTTAATTCAAAAAACAAGTCATCTAGACTTGCTTATCTAAAAAATATGTAGCCTCCATATCGGCAGTACTTAGCGCAAAGGCAAGCGGGAATAATTCAAAAGCTTTACCCACATTATTGACTGGGTCGCTTCCAGAAAATCCCATATGATAACGAATCGCAAACGCTTCTTCACGAGTTATACGCATGAATGGCTGAATCATATAGACACTTTTTTCACCATGACCAAATGGAATATTGTCTTCAAATTCAAAAACATCCACTTGATGCCACTCACCATCGATTTTCTTGTTTCTTGTACCTTTTTTATAGACATTGATCTTACATACATCATGAAGTAGGGCTACAAGAGCAATGGTTTCATCGCTGTAGCGCATATTGTACGTATCTTGAACTCTTTGTCTTGATAAATAGTCCTTTAAACAATGATACACATGTACACTGTGTTCACAAAGACCACCTTCCATGTTGCCATGAAAACGTGTGCTTGCAGGGGCCGTAAAAAAATCAGAGTGAACTCCTTCTAAGAATTCTAGAAAGGTATCGGCACCTTCACGTTGGATATTTTCTTTATATATTTGAATAAATTCTTCTTTTGCGTTCATACTTTTTACCTATTTAAAAAGCCCAAGAACATGAGATCTTTCCCTGTTAAGTACAGGTGGGTAATCTGTGAATAGCATTAGGATCCCCACGCGTAGCGGGTCTTCAACACAACAATTCAACATCCGATTTCCCTTATCTCGAGTGTAGGAAAAATTAATGTCCTTAGGCACCTCTATAATAACGAACTTCATATTAGAATACAAGTCTTGACTTTTTAGTACCAGATGTGCATAGTTGCAAGTACCCTTAAAAACAAGTAAAATATAAAAGGTGAAATTATGGATGGAATTTTAATTATTGATAAACCGTATGGTATGACAAGCCATGATGTTGTGAATTGGCTTCGAAAAAAATATAAACAAAAAAAATTTGGACATACAGGTACACTTGATCCCAATGCAACCGGAGTTTTAGTTGTTCTTTGTGGAAAGTCGTGTAAATTATTACAGTTTTTAAGTGATACAGATAAAGAATATGTTGGGCAGATCGAATTTGGTAAAAGTACATCAACCGATGATATTTGGGGTGAAGTGGAAGTTGAAAAAGAAATGAATTTGGATTTTTGTTTTTCAGAGGAACTTCAAAAATTTGTTGGTAAGAACCATCAATTGGTGCCAAAGACTTCCAATAAAAAAGTGAATGGGAAAAAATTAATGGACTATCAAAGAGAGGGACTTGAAGTTCCTAAAGTCTATAGCGATATTGAAATTTATTCGATGGAAGATCTTGGTGACTACAGTTTTAAAGTGGCATGTTCGAGTGGAACGTATGTTCGTAGTATTTGTCGTGATTTGGCTTTAAACACAAATAATCTAGGTTGTATGAAAAGTTTAAGACGAACTAAAGTTGGTCGCTTTACAATTGATCAGGCTCAAACACTAGAAGATCTTGAAACACAAGAACCTGTCTTATATCCTTCAATCTATGTATTGGATCATTTAGATAAGATTGACTATCAACCGATTCAAGATGTGTACCAAGGAAAACGCATTCGTTTAGATAATCAAAATCAAGAAGTATGTATTGTAGATGCAGGTGAGCCTATCGCAATCTATGAAAAAGAGCGTGAAGGAATTTTTAAGAGTAAAAGAGGTCTATGGTAATGGAAGTCATTCGTATTGATTATTTACATGTACAAGAAAATTTGCCAAAGAGTTCTTGTTGTATAGGCTTCTTTGATGGCCTACATACAGGGCATCAGGCATTGCTTGAGAATTGTATTGCCAAAGCCAAAGAGTTAAACATTCAAAGTGGTTTGATCACATTTGATCCAGATCCTTGGAAAATCTTTTTTCCAGATTGTGTATGTCGTCATATCACAACGTTAGAAGATCGTATTCACTTGGCAAGCGTGATGGGGATTGAAGTGATGTATGTTATTACATTCTCTAAGAATTTTGCAGCCTTAGACGTAGATGCCTTTCATATACTGTTAAAAAAGATGAATGTAGCACATATTACTTGTGGATTTGATTTTAAATATGCTTCAAAAAATACAGGGAATGTTGATACAATTTCTTCACAAAACTATTTTGATGTTTCAGTGATTGCCAGTGTAAATTCGAAAAACGAAAAAATCTCATCCAGTCGCATTGAGCCACTAATTCAAAGTGGCAAGATTGATTTAGCCAATGAATTATTAGGCTATATGTATTCAATCGAAGGTGTGATTGAGCATGGCTTTAAACGTGGCAGCACACTCTTGAAGTTTCCAACCGCAAATCTTGGGGCAAATCCCGATTATTTAATGCCTTCCAGTGGTGTTTATGCAGGCTTTGTATATGTGGATGATACATTTTATGGGGCTATGATCAATGTGGGAAATAATCCTACTTTTGAAAATACAAAAATTTCTATTGAAGCGCATATCTTTGATTTTGATCAAGATATTTATGAACGACAAGTACGCTTTTTCTTCTTGAAAAAGACGCGGAATGAGATTCGTTTTGATGGTTTTGAAGCCTTAAAGAAACAGTTGCAGAGTGATATTGTTACTTGTAAAAATGTGATTTTGTATGAAAAGCAATATGTTGCGAAAACCGCATCACTTTGGGATGCGAAAGTTTTTGAGTTTAAATAACTTTTTTGGTATACTAAAAGAGAAGTGAAGGTGAAAATATGGCGAAAGAATATATCGAGCTAGAACCAGGCAATGAATATGGTGTTATTTCTTTAAATAAATCAGTTTTTTCTACAATCGCAAAGAACGAGATCGAAGAAGATGAAAATGTTCAGATTGCCGAAGGAACAAAACCGTTTAAGACAGGAATTGTCACTCGTGTAGAGGGCAATAAATTGACTTTATCAATTCCTGTAAAAGTGAACCACAAATCAAATGTAAGTGATGTTTGTTTAAATCTACAAAACAAGATCTTTGAAAGTATTTCTTATATGACAGACTTTAAACCTGAAGCGATTGAAATTCAGGTGACTGGATTTATTTTTTAAGGAAATCTTTCAAAGGTTTCCTTTTTTCAATTTTATGAGTGTATCTTTTGAAAATTATCTTGTGGTAGGTATTAGTTCAAGAGCTTTATTTAACTTAGAAAAAGAAAATGAGGTTTTTGAAAAAGAAGGATTAGACGCATATCGTGACTATCAAATTGTTCACGAAAATGATGTGTTAAGTCCGGGTAGTGGTTTTGTGTTAGTTAAAAACTTATTAAACATCAATAAACTCGCGAATCGAAAACTTGTTGAAGTTATTGTGATGTCAAGAAACAGTGCGGATACGTCTTTGCGTATCATTCACTCACTTGAGTATTATGATATGGACATTGGTCGAATGGTTTTGAGTGGTGGAGAAGACATCAGTCGTTATTTATCGGCGTTTGGTGTCGATTTATTCTTATCGTGTAATGAAAATGACGTATCTAATGCGATTCATGCAGGCTTTGCGGCCGGTATGATTTATGCCAGAGATACTAAATATAGTTTTCCTGATAATCAGATTCGTATCGCCTTCGATTCGGATGCCGTATTATTTTCGGCTGAATCGGAAAAGATCTATCAGGAACATGGTTTAGAAGCATTCAATGAAAATGAGATTCTAAACCAGGATGTTGCCTTACAAAAAGGTCCAATGGCTTCTTTACTAAAGAGTTTATCTTGGCTTCAAAATGAAACTAAAGATTTAAATGTATTAAGAACAGCGATTGTGACAGCACGAAACAAAGATACGGGTGTTCGTGTAATAAAAACTTTAAGAGCATGGAATATTGTCGTAGATGAAGTATTCTTTATGCAAGGAGCTAAAAAAGCGGATGTATTAGCTTGTTTTGGCGCCAATATATTTTTTGATGATCAAGATGTGCATGCCGGGCCTGCAAGTGATGTAGTTCCAAGTGCGCGCGTACCATATAAAGAAGGAGAAATGTAGATGAATAGACATGAACAACGTCTAGTTGCGATGCAAAGTGTGTATCAACACTTATTATTAGGAAAGGATATTCGTAAATGTGTATTTGATGTAATGAAAGGTTCAAATGACATTGATGGATATTTATATAGTTTAACAATTGGAACTGTTGAAAACAAAGAAGCTTTTGAACAAAAAATCAATGAATTATTACGTGATGACTGGGATTTTGATCGTTTAAGTATGTTAGAACAAGCCATTCTTTTAATTTCTTTCCAGGAAATCTTGGCAAACGATACACCGAAAGCTGTTGTAATCAACGAAGCGATTACTTTGGCTAAAAAGTATTGCGATGATAATTCTTATAAATTATTAAATGGAGTTCTTGACCAGCTATGAGAAATGAAATGGTTGTAAGTATTTCTAGTGTTATTGCTCGCATTAAAAATGTTTTAACACAAACCATGGATCTGGATGGCATCTGGATTCAGGGTGAAATCAGCAACCTGACAAAACACAGATCGGGACATTATTATTTTTCTTTGAAAGATAAAAGTGGAGAAATGAGTTGTGTTATGTTTTCAAGTTATGTATCACGTTTAAACTTCAATGTAGAAGAAGGTATGCGCGTTTTAGTTTCAGGAAGCATTAATGTGTATGAGCAAAGGGGCAGTCTTCAGCTTGTGATTCGTCAAATGAAACAAGATGGTTTAGGTGATTTATATCTTGAATTTGAAAAAAGAAAACAAGATCTTTTAAGGGCTGGATATTTTGATGAAAGTCATAAAAAGACTAAACCTGACTATATTGAAAATATTGGTGTTGTAACTGGGGCACAGGCTGCTGCCTTACAAGACGTATTATCAACCATTCAAAGACGTTGGCCGATGATGAAGGTCACTTTATATCCTAGTTTAGTGCAAGGTAGTTTTGCACCTAAAAGTTTGATTCAATCCTTGAAAGAGGCTGATACACATAATCATGATGCCTTATTGATTGTTCGTGGTGGAGGAAGCTTTGAAGATTTGTTCTGTTTTAATGATGTCCAGCTTGTAAAGACGATTTACAGTTTAAATACATATATTGTCAGTGGTGTAGGTCATGAAGTGGATACAACATTATGTGATCTTGTCTGTGATCATCGAAGTGTTACCCCTACAGCAGCTGCACAATGGGTGACTTTGGATCAATATGAAGTGATGACTCAAATTTTAAAGGATACAGAATTGTTGAGGCAAAACATGTCTATGATTTTAAATCACAACAAGTTAAAACTGGATTCATATAAGAATCATCCGTATTTGAAGGACCCAAAATCTTTTATTATAGAAAAACAATTAAAACTAGATGGCTACAATACACAATTTGAACATATACTAGAGATAGAGCTGCAAAAGAAAAATGTCATCAAGAATTATACGCAACAGATGCATTTGCGTATGATGAATGTAGTAAAGGTACAAGAAAATAAACTTTCTATGGTGCCTGAAAAATAAACTGCACAAAAAATCACAGCCTTTTGCTTTT
>OODU01000707.1_pt1 | contig 36567 bp, 30 predicted proteins | sample 1671171 | NCBI WGS metagenome assembly OODU01 (sample SAMN06348129, study PRJEB24527) | human gut metagenome | biome: human gut; feature: ankylosing spondylitis patient; material: feces | host: Homo sapiens | place: China | collected 2015-10
TGGTGGTAACAGATTTTGCCGATTTAGAATGCGAAGCATCGGCAAAATCCGTTGCTGTTTGCGCAACGCGTGAACAGCGGCGCGGACGGTCTTGACTTTATAGAAACTTTGTGACAAAATATACAACTAGAAAGAAGGGTAAAATATTATGACAAAGATTGATATTATCTCCGGCTTCCTTGGAGCCGGAAAAACGACATTTATTAAGAAACTGTTGGAAGAGGCGATCGCAGGCGAGCAGGTAGTTCTGATCGAGAATGAGTTTGGTCAGATCGGTATTGATGGTGGATTTTTAAAGAATTCCGGTATCGAGATCCGTGAGATGAACTCCGGTTGTATCTGCTGCTCCCTGGTTGGTGATTTTGGTAAATCTCTGGAAGAGGTTCTGACCAAATATCAGCCAGACCGTGTGATCATCGAACCGTCCGGCGTTGGTAAATTATCTGACGTTATGAAAGCCGTCCGCGATGTAGCTTCTACTCTGGATGTGGTATTGAACAGTGCCGTTACCATCGTAGACGCTTCTAAGTGCAAGATGTATATGAAGAACTTTGGTGAGTTCTTTAACAACCAGATCGAGAATGCAGGAACCGTTGTATTAAGCAGAACAGATGTGGTAGATGCTGCAAAGGTTCAGCAGGATGTGGAACTGATCCGTGAGCACAATGCCAGCGCTTCGATCGTGACGACTCCATGCAGCCAGTTATCCGGCGCCCAGTTACTGGAGATCATCGAGAAGCCAGATACCATGGCAGAGGATCTGATGAGAGAGGTGGAAGAGAGAAGGGCTCATGAGGCAGAGCATGATCACGAGCATCACCACCATCATCATGACGATGATGATGAGTGCGAGTGCGGCTGCCACGATCACGACCATGAGCATCATCACCATCATGACGACGATGATGACGAGTGCGAGTGCGGCTGCCACGATCATGACCATGAGCATCATCACCATGATCACGACGATGACTGCGACTGTGGTTGTCACGATCATGATCACCATCATCACCATCACCATGCAGATGAGGTCTTCACAAGCTGGGGCATGGAGAATGTGGCTCCTTGCAAGAAAGAAGAGCTGGAGGCATTTTTACAGGATCTGTCTAAGGGTGATGTTTACGGACAGGTTCTCCGTGCAAAGGGTATGATCCCAAGCGAGACAGAGGGCGAGTGGTATTACTTCGACTTAGTACCGGAAGAGTACGAGATCCGGAAAGGCCAGCCAGATTACACAGGAAAAGTATGTGTCATCGGAGCTAAGCTGGATGAGGAAGCATTAAAGAAAGTATTTCATAAATAGTTGGTAAATAGGAGTTTAAAATAACATGGGACCAGTAATTGATGACGAGACAATGCCATTATTTCTGATCAATGGTTTTCTGGAGGCGGGCAAGACCCAATTCCTTCAGTTTACCATGGGGCAGGACTATTTTCAGGCAGAGGGCAAGACACTTCTGATCTGCTGTGAAGAGGGCGACACCGAGTATGACCCGGAACTGTTAAAGAAAACCAATACGATCCTGGTAAATGTTGAAAGCATGGATGAGATCTCCCCAGAGCGTTTAACGGAGCTGGAGCTGCTGCACAATCCAGAACGTGTGCTGATGGAGTGGAACGGCATGTGGAACCAGGATGAACTGCGTCTGCCGAAGGACTGGGAGGTATATCAGCAGATTACGATCATTGACGGATCTACGTTTGATCTGTATGTGAAGAACATGAAACCGCTGCTTGGCGCCATGGTTCGTAATTCCGAACTGATCATCTGCAACCGTTGTGACGATGTGGAAGATCTGGAGGGCTACCGTCGGACCCTGCTTGCCATGAACAACCAGGCAGAGATCGTATTTGAAGATGCAGAGGGTGAGATCTCTGAGATTTCTGAGGCAGATCTGCCATATGACCTGTCTGCAGACGTGACAGTGATCGCTCCGGAAGACTTTGGTATCTGGTATATTGACTGTATGGATAAGCCGGACCGTTACCGTGGAAAAGTGGTGGAATTCACCGGAATGGTGATGAAATCTAATAAGTTCCCGAAGAACTATTTCGTTCCGGGACGTATGGCCATGACCTGCTGTGAGGCAGATATGACATTCTTAGGCTTTGTCTGCAAGGCAAGAGAAGCCAGAAACTTAGAGAACCGCCAGTGGGTAAAAGTCCGCGCCAAAATCGAGTACGAGGAGTGGCAGGATTACGGCGGCGTAGGTCCGGTTCTCTATGCAGAGAGCGTGGAGCCGGCAGAGCCGATCAAGGATATTGTGCAGTTCTAAAACATAATGGAGCATAGAATAAGCAAACAAAAGCCGCAGGGCACATGATCTTCATGTGTCCTGCGGCTTTTTCAGGGTGCGTCTTAATTCCATTGTACCGGAGTCGGACGCTTTGATGAGAATACATCTTCTGCTTTAAACAGGTCATCCAGTTTTCGCTTGGAGGTATCGTCTCCAGCCTCAATGTCCTTCCACATCCGGTATCCGTCTAGATTCCGGCGGCCCTGTCGTAAGTAGTCTTTGCCGAACTGAACCCAATACTGTGTGGAATCTACGTTACAGAAGTAGCGGAAGCCCAGGCTGTGCAGGTAATTGAAGCGGTCATTATCACTGGAATACGGATGCCAGTCTCCAACATCCGCACCAAATGGAAACAGAATGATATCCGTTGGGCCGACCAGAGATTCTACTTCATTTTCCCATTTATCACAGTCTGTTTTGAAATGAGCATATTCAATATTGCCGAGATCCCGGTGCCCCCAGCTGTGAGAAGCCAGTTCCCAGCCATTGTCACGGAGACACTGGGCAACAGCAGAAGCAGTCTGGCGGTCTTCCTCATAGGTAGGGGAATCGCTGTAGGACGCGGCCGTGCGGTAGCCTAAGATTCCCTGGTAGCCGGTAAATGCAATGACAGCTCTGGCACCGCGGTAGGAGAAATCCGGATGTTCCTGGATGAAATCCTCCAGCAGGGGAACCAGGTCATAAGAACCGGTGGAAATGGTTCCGTCATCCAGCTTCATCTCGCAGGTCGGTTTACCGTCAGCTCCGATCACCATGCGGGAGGCAAAGCCATCGCCGTCCATGTATTCATAGTAGCAGACATCATCCTGGGACATGACAAATGCCTGTTTTCCTTCAGGAAGAAGAATCTCTCCCTTTTTCATGATAGTCTGTCCAGTTTCATCGGTGGTCTCATAGGCGATGTCATGAAGGCGTACCAGTACGAATCCCTTGTCATACATGGACTGCAGGATTTTTAAGAATTCGTCCGCAGTTGTCATAACCTGGTTGTAGCCGCGTTCGTCGGAGTCACCGTCAAATGCTTTATCCTCATCCATGATCAAGGTATGGAAGAAGACGTGGGTGATCTTGTTTAGATCGTATGGAACTAAGGTCTCTTTTGCCTGTTCATAACTGGTAACTGCTTCAAGATATTCTGGATGCTGGTCATAATCAGAAGCTCCCTTTAATAATTCAATGGCCTTGTCATAATCATAACCGGCGGCGATGAAATTGGCCTGCTCTAACAGAGATGTGCTGCTGACAGTGGAGCTGGAAGATGTTTCCTGCCCCGGATCCAGCGGATCAGAAGCGGAAGGATCAGTTGGACTGCCAGAGGAACCATTGACTGAGCCGGAAACCGTTACACTGGACTGGTTACCTGGTGTTTTTTCTGGTTTCATTTTCTGGAACTGACGGATGCAGATAAAAATACCGCATCCGACAACTGCCACCAGCAAAAGGATCAGAAGAAGAATTGGAATGCGGTTATGCTGACGCCGTCGTTTGCGAAAAGAATAGTTTGATTTGCGTATGGAACTCCGCCTGTTGGAATGACGGGAAGGACTTCCACTATAATAATCCATCATAGTCACCTCTTAAGAATATTTGTTCAGTATCTTAAGAATAGTATAGCACAGAGCATCGGATGGTGTAAATGAGCTGAGGAGGAAATTAAGAAGTTTGGAATAAAAAGGAAAGGATTCTCCATAAATTATGAAGAGAAACCCATGATCGAGGGAAAATTATGAGCCAGTTTATGTACCGTGTCCTGGCATGGATCACCGCCCTTGTGGTCAGCGGCGGCGTAGTCCGGACGGAGGCACCTGTGGGACCGGAAATATCGGCGCCATCGGCGGTATTGATGGAAGCTTCCACCGGGCAGATCATTTATGAGAAAAATGGGGAAGAGCAGAGAAGTCCGGCCAGTATCACGAAGATCATGACGCTGATCCTGATTTTTGATGCCATTGACAGCGGAAAGATCAGCTTGTCTGATCAGGTGGTGACCAGTGCCTATGCCAAATCCATGGGAGGTTCCCAGGTGTTTTTGGAAGAGGGGGAAATGCAGACGGTGGAGACATTGATCAAATGTATTGTGATCGCATCTGGAAATGACGCATCGGTAGCCATGGCAGAATACATAGCGGGAAGCGAAGAGGAATTTGTCCGTCAGATGAACGAGCGGGCAAAGGGATTAGGTATGAATGATACGAATTTTGAGGATTGTTGTGGCCTGACGGATTCACCGACCCATGTGACTACAGCAAAAGATATCGCCATCATGTCCAGAGAACTGATCACGAAATATCCGCAGATCCACAATTATTCCACCATCTGGATGGAAAATATCACCCATGTGACGAAACAGGGTACCAGGGAGTTTGGACTTTCCAACACCAACCGGCTGCTGAAAATGGCCACCAATTTCCGGGTGACCGGGTTAAAGACCGGCTCTACATCCACAGCGAAATACTGCCTGTCTGCTACGGCAGAAAAGGACGGGATAGAACTGATCGCGGCGGTAATGGCGGCACCGGACTATAAGGCAAGATTTGCGGATGCGGCAGCGTTATTAAATTATGGGTATTCCATCTGTCGTCTGTATGAGGACCCGGATCCGCCGGTTCTGCCATCAATGCCTGTGGAAGGCGGTGTGGAAGAGCAGACAGGGCTGGTCTATGACGGAGCATTTTCTTATCTCAGCACTGACGGAGAAGATTTCGGGACGATTGAGAGGATATTGAAGCTGGAAGAAACCTTAAAGGCTCCGGTGGAAGCAGGTCAGAAGGCCGGAATTCTGGAATATCGGCTTCAGGGAGAAAAGATCGGGGAGATTCCTGTGGTAACGGAGACGGCGGTAAGGCAGGCGGGCTACCCGGATTATTTAAAAAGGCTTGTTCTGGCATGGATGACAGGGTTGTAAAATTTTTTACTTTCCGCTATACTATTTTTAGTTGCAGGATGAAAAGTGGAGGAACGACATGGAAAAATTATCGGTAATTGTGCCATGTTTTAATGAGCAGGAAACGTTACAGGATTATTATGATGCCATCAGCAAAGTCCGGGAGACTTTGCTTGGAAAAGAATGTGAACTTCAAGTGATCCTGGTGGATGATGGGTCAAAGGATGGAACTCTGGAGAAGATGAAAAAACTTTCCGGGCAGTGTTTCTGGATCCGTTATATTTCCTTTACCAGAAATTTTGGAAAAGAGGCAGCCATTTATGCAGGGCTGACCCATGCGGAGGGAGAATATGTATCATTGATGGATGTGGATCTGCAGGATCCGCCGGAGCTGATTCCGGAGATGTTAGACATCATCCGTCAGGGAGAGTATGACTGCGTGGGAACCAGAAGAGTGGACCGCAAGGGCGAACCGCCGATCCGGTCATTTTTTGCACGGATGTTTTATAAGCTGATGAACCATATTTCTGATGTGGAGATCGTGGACGGAGCCAGGGATTTCCGGTTGATGACCAGAAGATATGTAAACAGCCTTCTGGAGATGAAGGAGTATAACCGTTTTTCCAAGGGACTTTTTGGCTGGGTCGGTTATAAGACGAAGTGGCTGGAGTATGAGAATATCGAGCGGAAGAAGGGGGAGACCAAGTGGTCATTTTTCAAGCTGCTGGCTTACAGCATTGACGGAATCGTGGCATTTTCCACGGCTCCGGTGCGGTTTGCGGCATGGTTGGGAATCGCATTCTGTATGCTGGCATTTCTCTTTATTTTGATAATTATTGGACGGACGCTGGTATTTGGTGATCCTGTGGCTGGATGGCCGTCACTGGTGTGTATTATTTTGATGCTGTCTGGAATTCAGTTATTCTGCCTGGGACTGATGGGTGAGTATCTGTCGAAGACGTATCTGGAAGTGAAGAAGAGGCCGATTTATCTGTGTAAGGAAACGAATGTAGAGAAAGATGAAAAATAGAATCATCGTAGATATAGAAATGCCAGGGCAGTTGGGACATAATCCCGCTGTCCTGGCATTTTTTAAACCTATTTTCCAGCCGCTTTTCTGGCATACTCCGTCGTTACCAGATCCTCATAAGGAACCCGTTCTTCCAATTCTCCAGCTTCTTCCAGGATATTCTGCAAAAGGTCAAAGCTGTCTTTCTGGAAAATGGTATCCTTTTTCCAGGTATCCTGTTTCTGATACCTTTCCACGATCATCGTGAGCTTATCCAGATCAGTCTCCGGAAACTGGGGTTTGATGGTCCTGGCAATCTCTTCTGCTGTATGGGAGTTTACATAATCAAGACCTTCCTGAATGGCGTTGGTGAATTTCTGGATGATCTGTGGATTTTTTTCTATATAACTCTGCTTTGCACAGTAGGCGGTGTAAGGCACATAACCGGAATCTGTTCCTAAAGAAGCAACCACGTAACCGCTGCCTTCCGTTTCCAGTCCAGTGGCGAAAGGTTCAAATTCAACGGTATAGTCTGCATTGCTGCTTGTAAATGCTGCAGCAGTCAGTCCGAAGCTGATGCTCTGGTCGATGGTTAAGTCCGTTTTCGGATCAATTCCATGTTTCTTTAAAATATACTCAAAAACCATCTGCGGCATGCCACCGGCCCGGCCACCTAGTACCTTCGTACCTTTCAGTTTTGACCACTGGAATGCCGGATCTGGCTGCCGTCCTACCAGAAAGTTACCGGCCCGCTGGGTTAACTGGGCGAAATTGACGGCGTAGTCGGAAGCGCCGTTGGCGTAAGTATAGATGCTGGCCTCAGACCCCATAAATCCGATATCGGCATCGCCGGATACCAGGGCAGTCATGACCTTGTCAGCTCCGGCTCCATTGACCAGACTTAAGTCGATGCCCTGGTCTTTGAAATAGCCTAATTCGATGGCGGCGTACTGCGGTGCATAGAAGATGGAATGGGCCACTTCATTTAAGGTAACAGGGGTCATGGCGTCATCAGGGGCCTTGGCACAGCCGGAGAGGGCAAGCAGGGCGCTAAGGACGAGAACGGTTGCTTTTTTTATGGATATCATAGAAAGATCTGCCTCCTGGGAGAAAATCTGATTTCTATAAGATATGAAAAGAAAAAATCAGAGGTGCGGAAATAATGGATTTGTGCTATGATAAAAAAGAAGAGAGTAAGTAATGAAAGGAAAGCTGTGGAAGGAGTTTCAGATGTTGAAATTTGATGAGCAGAAGGCAGTGGACAGCGTCAATGGGGCACTGGCTTTGAGAGCAGAGATTGAAAGAATTACAGATGAAATCTGGAGCAGCGGATTTGATGGAATTTATTGGCTGGGGATTGGCGGAACCTGGGCGTCCTGTCTTCAGGCAGAGGTTTTTATGAAAGAAAGAAGTGCGCTTCCTGTTTATGTGGAACAGGCAGCGGAGTTCTTAACAACCGGTAATAAACGTTTTACAGACCGGTCAGTGGTTATTTTTTCTTCCGTGACAGGCAGTACGAAAGAGATGCAGGAAGCAGTAGAAAAAGCACATAAAATCGGTGCCAGAGTGTTTGGGTTCATAGATAAGAAGGATGCGCCTCTGGTGAAATTATGTGACTGGTGTATTTCTTATCCGGTCAATGAACAGTTGAAGTTTTATATGGCTGCTTCCAGACTGATGTATCTGAATGGAGAATTCCCGGAATATGAGGATTACTGGAATAATATGGATGCGTACCTGGCAGATGCGCTTGCACAGGTAGAAATTAAGGCAGATGCCTGGGCAGCGGATTATGCGGAAAAGAAATATGAATATGTGAAGAAGCATCCGGAGATGCCCCATTATTTTATTGGAAGTGGAAATCAGTGGGGCGCCACTTATTCCTATGCCATGTGTTACTGGGAGGAACAGCTCTGGATCCGGACAAAATCCATTTCCTGTGGGGAATTTTTCCATGGAACGCTTGAAGTTATGGATGCGGAAACGCCCGTGACATTGTTTCTTGGCGAGGATGCACAGAGGCCATTGGCAGAGAGGGTGAAAAATTTTCTTCCCAGAGTATGCCGCAACTATAACTTGATCGATACAAAGGATTATGAATTAAAAGGAATTAAGGAAGCGTATCGTGGGACGATTTCCCATCTGGTGATGCATGGGGTCAATAACCGTGTAGATGCCCATATGGAAGCTGCATTTTGCCATCCTATGGATATCAGACGTTATTACAGACAGTGGGATTATTGAAAAATGGGAGCGTGACCGATGGAATTACGTCAGTTTACCTATGTGGACATGGTAGCCACCTGTGGAAGTTTTACGAAAGCGGCGGCAAAATTATTTATCAGCCAGCCGGCCCTCAGTAATTATATTGGGAAGATAGAAGAAGATCTTGGAGTGCAATTGTTTGATCGTTCTTCCACCTCATTGACACTTACCTATGCGGGAGAGCAGTATTTGAAGCATGCCAGGGTGATTCTGGGGCAGATGGATGAAATGGACAAAAAAATCCGGGATATCACCCAGAATATGAAAGGAAAACTCCGGCTGGGATTTCCAAGTGAGCGGATTATTTATATGCTGCCGCTTATTTTGGCTCCTCTGAAAACAAAATATCCCGGAATTGATGTGGAAGTGTTCACTGGACCGGGGAACCGGCTGACGGAGGGACTGAAGGCCGGGGAGATGGATTTCGTATTTCTGCCAACCTGGGTTCCACAAAAGGGTATCATTCAGGAAGAAATCTGCCAGGAAGAGCTGGTACTGGTAACGGCAAAGGATTATCTTCCTTTAGAATGTATTCTGGATTCGGAAAAGAAGATCATTCGATGGAAAGAAATAGCAAAGCTTCCATTTATTACCTTAAAAAAAGGTCATGCCCTTCGGGCAAGTGTGGAGGTTTTGTTTAGTAATGCAGACAGAAAACCGGATATTTTTTTTGAATCCCACAGCAATATGCTTTCTTACCGCCTGGCAGCCCAGGGGCTTGGAGTGGCAGTGATCCCGGAGATTACGCTGGAACTGATGCAGGGAAGCATGGAGGCAGAAGTTTATCATTTATCCCAATCTCCCATTACCTGGGAGGTGTCGGCATTATATCGGGACGGAGCCTATATCGGGCAGGTGGAGCGTGACCTTTTGGAAATGGCAAAGCAGGCGATGAAAGAACATAAGAAAAAGTTATAGGATTCATTCATAAAAACAAATTTTACTTATAATATGCACCCACTTATAATGAAGTCAAGAACGTAAACGAGACTCAAAAAGGAGGGTGCTGTTTTTATGGGAAAAAACCTGACAAGAAAAATCTTAGAAGCACATTTAGCAAAGCCATCGGATATGAAGCCGGGAGAGGAAATCTATGTAAAGGTAGATCAGACCCTGACACATGACATCAATGCGGTGATGACCTATCTGGCATTTGAGGCCATTGGGATTGACCGTACCCAGGTGGAGACCAGTGTCAGCTACTTAGATCATAACCTGTTATATCTGGATAATAAAACCCCGGATGATCACATCTATTTACAGTCTGTTGCGAAACGATTTGGTGTCCATGTATCCAGACCTGGAAATGGCATTTGCCATGCAGTTCATGTCGCCAGATTTGGAGCACCTGGAAAGCTGAGCATGGGCGGTGACAGCCATACACCTCATGGCGGCTCCATCGGTATGCTGTGTATCGGTGTCGGTGGCATGGATGTGGCAACGGCTATGACGGGAGTGCCGATGAGACTGAAAATGCCGGAGATTATCCGGGTGAATTTAAAAGGACATTTAAAACCGGGCTGCAATGCCAAGGAAGTGATTCTGGAGATGCTTCGCCGGGTTGGAATCAAAGGTGGACTTGGAAAAGTATTTGAATATGTCGGAGAAGGTGCGGCTGGTCTTGAAGTGGCAGAACGTGCAACGATCACCAACATGGGAGCCGAGATGGGTGCCACCACTTCCATTTTCCCAGGGGACGAGCAGGTGCAAAAATTTATGCGGGCTCAGGGAAGAGAAGCCGAATATGTGGAAATGCTTCCGGATGAGGATGCCGAGTACGATGGTGAGATAGAGATTGATTTAAGCCAGCTGGAGCCACTCATTGCATGTCCGCATCAGCCGGACAATGTCATCCCATTAAAAGAAGTAGAGAAAAAGAAGGTGCAGCAGGTCTTTATCGGAAGCTGTACCAATGCCAGCTATTCGGATATCGCCAAAGTGGCACTGGTTATGCAGGGACATCACGTGAATGAAAATGTGAGCTGTACCTGTGCTGTGTCTTCCAAACAGGTGTATAAACAGCTTTTGAAGGATGGTTATCTGGAGATGCTTGTGGATGCAGGTGTCCGGATTCTGGAAATTGCCTGTGGACCATGCTGTGCCATCGGTCAGTCACCGGCCACCAAGGGTGTAGCAGTCCGCACCTCCAACCGGAATTTTAAAGGGCGGGCAGGCAATCCGACCGCAGAAATCTACCTGGTGAGCCCGGAGAGTGCAGCGGCTACGGCGATTTTAGGAACCTTTGCCAGTGCAGAGGATATTTTAGGTGAAGATGTGGCAAAACTGGCCGAGATTCACGAACCGGAAACCTATCCGGTGGATGATTCCATGATTATCAAACCGCTGCCGGAGGAGGAAGCACAGAACGTGGAGATCGTCCGTGGTCCGAATATCCAGCCGCTTCCGGTGCCAGAACCATTTACCGATCATTTATGCGTTCCGATCAGCTTAAAGACCGTGGACAATATCACCACCGATGATATCACACCGGCCAGTGCCGAATTTTCCAGTATGCGTTCCAACATTCCGCTGATGAGCAAATATTGCTACCACCGCTATGATCCGGAATTTTCTGAGAGAGCCAAAAAAATGGGACAGAGCATCATCATCGGAGGAGAAAACTATGGTCAGGGCTCTTCCAGAGAACATGCAGCGATCAACCCGATGTATTTAGGTGTCCGGGCAGTCATTGCCAAGAGCATTGCCAGAATCCATAAGGGCAATTTGTTGAATCATGGCATTATTCCGATGGTATTTGAAGATCCGGCAGATTATGACAAGCTGGAAATGGGAGATGAATTGGAAATCCAGGATCTGTTGAATCAGATGAAGACGAAAAGAGTGGAGGTGATTGATAAAACGAAAGGAATTGCATTTGGGGTACGTTTGGAGCTTTCTGATAATGAATTGGAAGTCATTTCCTGTGGTGGACAGCTTCGGTATCTGAAAAAACAGCTTGGGAAATAAGTCAGATTCACGCAAATTACAAAAATTTAAGGGTAGGGACTCTTAAAAGGGGTAAGAAAGGACAAGGAAAATGGGTGAAGAAAAAAACAAAAAAAGTGTTGTGGAAGAAATGAAGGAATTAGGCGGAATGCCATGGTGGTTGTACTTGTTATGTGCAGCAATTATACTTGCAGTTACATTTACAGATACTTTAGGCTATGATGCTATGGCATTTATTGCAGTAACAACGGTAATGGCGATAATTCTAAATAAAATTGGTAATATATTACCAATTTGGAATACCTATATCGGCGGGGGTCTGTTAATGGTATTCTTTGGAACTGCGATATTAAAACAGTTGAATCTAATTCCAGAAGGATATGTGGAATTAATTGGAAATATTGTTCAGGGAGATGTTAATATATTAAATGTATTTATTATTTCTCTGATTACAGGCTCTATTCTGTCCTTGGATCGTAAGGTATTGCTTCGCAGCTTCGGAGGATATATTCCATCCATTTTAGGTGGACTTGTGGGAGCGGCTGTATTTGGATGTGTGGCTGGTATTATCTTTGGAATCAGACCTATTGATATGGTGATTAAATATGTGCTTCCGATTATGGGAGGTGGTAACGGAGCAGGTGCGGTACCGCTTTCTCAGATCTATGAGCAGATTAGCGGAGAGCCAGCAGCCAATTATTATTCATTTGCAATTATTGTTTTAACGATCGCAAATTTATTCTGTATTGTAGCAGGAGCACTGTTGAATCGTTTAGGCCAGGTAAAACCGGAACTGACTGGCGATGGAACCAATATTATGCCGGTAGACAGCAATTTGATCAAAGAGGATGTAAAAGTAAAAGTGACTTTAAATGACTATACAGGAGCATTGATTTTATGTGGTACAATTTATGCAGTTGGTCGTCTGTTTAGTAAGGTGCTTCTTCCTTCTGTTTTTGGTGCTCAGATTCATACATTTGCATATAGCATTATTTTTGTAGTAATCATAGCGGCATTGGGAATTGTACTGATTATTGCATCATTCTTTTTCTCATTTTTCTTATAATAATGGGGGAGAGTCAAAAGATATTTGGATTTTGGTATCATCATAGAAGAAACTATGTGAAAAGATCAACATATTTGGAGTGTGAATGTTATGAGAAAGATATGGAAAGATTTAGAAGTATCTGAAAGTGAAAAGCAGTTGGCAGAAGAAATTCGCAATGGCGGTATTGGAAAAACATTGACAGATGAAGAACTAAATCTGTTTCAGGTAGAAAAAGAATGGGATCTTGAAATTGATACGACGGTTGGTAAAACATTGGTACATATGTATCAAGATGGCACGGATGATAAAAAAAGACCTTTGTTTATTAATATCCATGGTGGTGGATTTGTAAAAGGAAGGAGAGATCAGGATATTCTTTTTTGCAGAAAATTTGGAAAAAAGAGTGGATGTGTGATTGCAGACATTGATTATGTGCCATCCCCAGACATGCGTTATCCGGGACAGGTGTATGCTTGTTATGATGTACTTCAGTATTTTGCAGAACACGCAGATGAATTTCAGATTGATCGGGAAAAAATTGCGATGGGAGGACATAGTGCAGGTGGAAATTTAACCGCAGCCAGTATTTTAATGGCAATCAATAAAGGAACTTTTGTACCTGCATTACAGATTTTGGACTATCCAGGATTAGATATGGCGACTCCTGCTATCGAAAAAAGAAATGGAAATAGCAACCCACGAATTCCAGCTTGGAAATCTGATTTTTATAACAAAATGTATGTAAATCCAGAAGACAGTCGAGAAATTTATTGCAGCCCTGCGTTTGCATCAGATGAGCAGATTGAAAAAATGCCTCCGACAATACTAATTTATTGTGATAGTGATGTATTTTGCGATGAAACAGAAGTATTTACATCAAGGTTGTTAAAAATGGGGGTACCTGTCTATGCTCGTCGATTTTATCATAGCAATCATGGATTTACAGTACAGAGAAAAGGCGAATTTGAGCAGGCAGAAGCCATGATTCTGATAGGTTTACAGACATTTTGACAATAAGATTTGCGTGATCGTAGAAATTTGCTATACTAAGATCAGAAAGTTTTTTGAACCGGAATCAGAATGGAAGTGGTCTTATGACAGATAAGGAATTAAAAACGATCAAAACCATAGCAGAATTAGGCAGTATCCAGAAAGCGGCAGTGCAGCTTCAGAAGAATCCTTCTTCCATCAGCCGTATGGTGCACCGGGTGGAGGAGGATCTGGATATCGTGTTATTTACCAGAACGCCGGAGGGATTAAAAGCCACTGCAGAAGGTGAGATTTATTTAAAAACTGCAGATGAGATTTTAAAACTTTACGACGCATTACATTCGGATCAGCAATAAAAAAGATGCAGACGGCAGAAATTATTCCTGCCCGGTCTGCATCTTTTCTTTTAAAATCCGGATAAATTCCTTCGAACAACGGGATAGCGGACGATTTTTCGGGTATCCGATCACCAGCTTCCAGGAGGCCTGGAGGTTTTGATCCAGGGGATAACACGCCAGATTGTCGATGCCGGAAAATAAGGTCAGATAAGACAGGGGAAGAAAGGTGATCCCCATTCCGGCTGCAGCTAACCGCTTGGCAATTTCCATATTTTTGGTGGTAAAACGCACATTGGGGTGTATATGTAATTGGTTTAAGATCGCATCGATCACCTGACGGAGCTTCTGGCGGCTGGCGATCATCAAAAAAGGTTCCTCTGATAAGGATTTTAGATCATAAATACTGAGCTCCCGATAGTCCGGAAATTGGTATTTCTGGGCAAAGGAGGCAGGCATGACCAGATAAAAGGGATCATCTGCCAGAGCCTCATACTGGATAGCGGGATCGGGAGTTTCATAGTGCATGATGGAAAAATCCAGTTTTCCGGAGAGCATCAGTTTGTCCAGCTCTGTGGAATTATTTTCTTTAAAATGAACGGTGATCTCCGGATAGATCTGACAATAATAAGGGAGAATCCGGGGCAGAAGGTAGGCACCTAAATTAAAGGGAATTCCAAAATTTAAAGTTCCCCGCCGCATCTGGCGGTATTCATCCAGTTCCAGGTTCATCTGCTGATAGCAGTCCAGGATTTTTTGGGCAGTTTCCAGATAATGCTTTCCAAAATCGGTAGGAATCAGGCCCGTAAGCTCCCGATGAAAAATGGGAGTACCAAATTCCTGCTCAACTTTGGAGAGGGATTCGCTTAAAGAGGGCTGGGAGATAAAAAGCTCATTAGCAGCTCTTGTGATATTGCCATATTCGGCAATGGTTAGCAGGTAGAGAAGTTCTTTGTCAGTCATGCGAAAGAGGCTCCTTTAGAATCAGATGTGGAGGGCAAAGCAGTGGGGTGCTGAATGGCAGCAAGCAACTGTTCTGCAGTTGAATTTGGCTGCAATGGTATGGGTGATGTTTCTGGAGCTGTCTGTGGATATGAGAAGTGCTCCTTGTTCACTCCCCTTATTATATCAGAAAAGAAAATGGAACACAAACAGAACCTGATCCGCTAATGAGGTTCGAAAAGACGGATTAATGGTGCATTTTTCCTATGGGAGATCTGATCATTTTTGTATTTTACCTATGAATAGGAATGCGTTACAATCATGTCAGAAAGAAAAACAAGGCGGCCTTGCACTTGATAAAAATTCATCAAAAGCATGGAGGAAAATGTTATGGAAGCAAACATGAAAAGCATCAAAGCAGCACAGGAAAAGTTTGGAGAACTGATCCAGTCCGAATTTGAGCGGATTGAGAGAATGAAAGCCGATCAGGAAGTCACCGATTTTTCTAAACTGGATAAGATCGTGGTTGGCGTTCTGCCGGGCGATGGCATTGGCCCGATCATCATGAAGGAGGCACTGAAGGTATTAAATAATCTTTTGGCACCGGAGATCGCCAGTGGTCATGTGGAGCTGCGTGTCATTGAAGGAATGACGATTGAGAATCGTGCAGCCAAGCTGCAGAGCCTTCCGGATGATGTATTTGAGGAGATCAAGAAATGCAACGTCATCATCAAAGGACCGATGGTAACCCCTCGTGCGGGCGAGCCATGGCCGAACCTGGTATCTGCCAACAGCCTGTTACGCCGTGGCCTGGAGTTATTTGCAGCGGTTCGTCCAATCCGGATTCCAGATAAGAACATTGACTGGACCTTCTTCCGTGAGAACATCGAGGGCGAGTATATCTGGGGCAATAAAGGAATCCAGGTCAATGATGATCTGGCTGTGGATTTCAAGGTTCAGACAGCCCAGGGCAGCGAGCGGATTGCCAGGGCAGCCTTTGAGTATGCAAGAAAGAACGGCAAGAAAAATGTCACGGTTGTAACCAAAGCTAATATCGTCAAACTGGCAGACGGAAACTTTATCAAAGCAGTCCGTAAAGTGGGCGAGGAGTATCCGGAGATCGAGATTCAGGAGCGTCTGGTGGATGCCATGTGTGCCAAGATGCTAGATCCGGAATTCAACAAAGGAATCGAAGTGATCGTTCTTCCAAACCTGTACGGCGATATCGTAACGGATGTGGCAGCAGAGCATCAGGGTGGTTTAGGAACTGCTTCTTCCTCCAATATCGGCAACAAATATGCGATGTTTGAGGCAATTCACGGAACGGCTCCGTTCTTAATGAGCCACGGCAGAGGCAATTACGCAGATCCATGCTCTCTGATTCGTGCAGCAGGCATGCTGATGGCACACATCGGATACGGCGACCGGAAAGAGATCCTGGACAAAGCTCTGGATATCTGTACGATCATGGAGAAAAAACTGGTGGTCACTACGGATGTGGATGGTGCAACCGCAGCAGAATTTACCGATTATCTGATCGATACCATCAACCGTATGAAATAATGAAAAGAAGAACATTCAGGCTGAATCGAAAGCTTGGATGTTCTTCTTTTATGTTGGGAAAATTAGGAGGCTGAGGCGTAAAGGGCTTCTAAAAATAATTGCACCTGTGGGAGCAATCCATAATTATCCCGATATAACACATAGGTACTCCGGATAAAGGGAGATCCATCGTCCATATACAGATCTTCGATGTATCCGTCAAAATCACCGAGGCAGATCCGGGGCAGAATGCACCAGCCGAGTCCGTAACGGGCCATTTCCTTACAGGTATCGATGTTGTCAATCCAGAGACTTGGCCGGATCTGCCTTAGGTCATGTTCTGTCAGCCACATCTGGATGCGGGCGGTCAGGTTGGAATCGGTATGTCTTCCGATATAAGAGTATTCGTTTAATGACCGCCCCTTGTTTTCCATACTGCATACAAAGCACATAGGCTCGGTGGAGATCAAATGGCAGGCCTCATCCCATGGAAACTGGCCACGCAGGATCGCGATGGAGATTTCATCCTGGTTTAAAAGCTGAAAAAGCTGCTTGCTCTGACCGGTGGTAATCTGGACATCCACATCCGGGTACTTGTCGGTATATTCCTTCAAAATAGCAGGAAGCCGGTAATGGGAATAATTTAAGGAAGAACCAAGACGCAGGGTTCCGCAGATCTTGTTCTGGCTGGCCAGAGCCTGCTCTTTTAGACGACTGGTATTTAATAGGATTTCTTTCGCATAGGGAATGATACTTTCTCCAGATGGAGTGAGGATCACTCCCTTTTTTGATCGGAGAAATAAAGGGCATTTCAGTTCTTCCTCCATCTTCTGAATCCGCTTGGTGATGGCAGGCTGGGTTAAAAAGAGGCGGCTGGCAGTTTTTGTGATATTTTTGGTTTCATTTAAATCTAAGAGTAATTCATAATCTTTTTCATCCATAAGTAAGATTCCTCATCTAAAAACATTCCATTTGGTTATCGAAGTTGATAAAATTCTACCATTTTACATTATGAATATCAAGTGATATTGTATAGTTAACAAGAAAAAGTGATAAAAAACCGAGAGGAGTTATGAAGTATGTACATGAAAAAATATCCATGTGTTTACATGAGAGGCGGTACCAGCAAAGCAGTATTTTTCCATGAGAAGGATCTTCCAAAGGATCAGAGTTTGTGGGATGAGATCTTTTTAAAGGTCATGGGAACTCCGGATGTGAAGCAGATTGATGGAATGGGCGGAACAGTATCTTCTACCAGCAAGATTGCGATTATTTCTCCATCCGACCGGGAAGATGTGGATGTGAATTACACCTTTAAGCAGGTGGATATCGTGATTCCGAGAGTGGACGGCAGTGCCAACTGTGGAAATATCTCTTCGGCGGTGGGACCATTTGCTATTGATGAAGGACTGGTAAAGGCAGTGGAGCCGATCACGGTGGTCCGGGTGTTAAACACGAATACTAATAAGATCATTGAGGAGCATGTCCGGGTTCAGGATGGTCATGCCATGGTACATGGAGATGAGGTGATCAAGGGGGTTCCGGGAACTGGTTCCAGGATCGATATGTATTTTGAAGATCCGGCTGGTTCCAAGACAGGAAAATTGTTCCCTACCGGAAATAAGAGAGATATCTTTGACGTTCCGGATTATGGAAAAATTGAAGTCACCGTTTTAGACTGTTCCAATCCGATGGTATTTATCCGGGCAAAAGACTTAGGAATCCAGGGAACAGAGTTGGTGGAATTAAACCAGAACAAAGATGTCATGGAGCATATTGAACGGATTCGCTGCATCGCCGCTCTTAAGTGTGGTTTTGTGGAAAAATGGGAGGATGCCAGAACAAAATCCACTTCCGCACCAAAGGTATCCATCATTTCTGAACCACAGGATTACATCGATATGGATAAAAATGAGGTGAAAGCAGAATCTATGGATATCTGCTGCCGGGCAATTTCTGTGGGAGCTCTTCATAAGGCATATCCGATGACCGTGGCTGTCGGAACCGGAGCAGCCGCAAGAATTCCTGGAACGATTGTGAATGAAATTGCAAAACCAGCACCAGATCAGGATATCATCAAAATCGGTCATTCCAGTGGTGTGACGGAGGTGGATGTCAAGATGGATGGTGAAAAAGTGATTAAGGGTGGTGTTACCAGAACTGCCCGCCGGATCATGGACGGATATGTTTATGTGAGAGATTAATTTGGCGAGTCTGTATGCTATCCTGGTGGCCAGTGACCACAGGATAGCAGGCGAAATAGAAAAGGAGGATATTATGGTAACCTTACATGAAGGAAAACAGTACATATTAAATAATGAAAGAATTGCTTCACCAGAGGAGACAGCACAGTTATCGGAGGAAGAAGGAAGAAAACAGACCTTGACCTATCAGATCATGGAAGCTCACAATCATTCCGGCAATATGGAGCATCTTCAGATCCAGTTTGATTCCATGGGTGTTTATGATAATACTTATGTAGGAATTTTGCAGACAGCTTACGCCAGTGGTTTAAAGGAATTTCCGATGCCCTGTGTATTTACCAACTGTCATAACTGTCTGTGTGCAGTCGGTGGAACTATCAATACGGATGTTCACAAATACGCAGAGTCTGCCTGCAAAAAGTCCGGTGGTATCTTCGTTCCGCCTCACGAGGCAGTCATTCACCAGTATATGCGTGAGATGATCGTGAAATCCGGCGGTATGTCGATCGTTTCTGATTCTCATACCCGTTATGGCACCCAGGGCTCTGTATCCATCGGAGAAGGCGGTCCAGAGTTAGCTAAAGCAATGCTGGGAAAATATTATGAGATTGATTATCCGGAAGTGATTGCAGTCTTTTTGACTGGAGCACCAAAACCGTGGGTTGGCCCGATGGATGTGGCGTTAAGTATCATCGGCAAGGTATTTAAGAATAACTTTGTAAAAAATAAAGTGTTAGAGTTTATCGGACCTGGCGTTGGCAGCATGTCCATGGATTTCAGAAATGGTATTGATACCATGACAACAGAATCTGCATGTCTGTCTTCGGTTTGGGCAACGGATGATAAGGTGAAGGAATATTTTGAGATTCACAAACGTCCACAGGATTTCAAACGCCTTCAGCAAGGAGATGCAGCCTGCTATGACGGAGTGGTAGAGATTAACCTGGATACCATTGTTCCGATGATTGCCCTTCCATTCCATCCAAGCAACGCCTACCCGTTAGCGGATGTGATCGCAGATCCGGAGAAATATCTGGGAATGGTAGAAGAGGAAGCCAAGAGAGTTTTTGAAAATAATAAAGACATTCATTTAGACCTTCGTTCCAAAATTCACAATGGAAAGATCAAAGTGGATCAGGCGGCAATCGCAGGCTGTGCAGCAGGTTCCTTTGAAAATATTTATGCAGTAGATCAGATTGCCCAAAAGTTAGACAAAGGACTGGGAACCTTCCCATTTAATATTTACCCGGCTTCTCAGCCGATCATGTATGAGTTAAATAAGATCGGTGTCTTAAATGACTTGATGAACTATGGAGTCCGTGTAAAAACTGCGTTCTGTGGTCCATGTTTTGGTGCTTCCGATGCTCCTGGCAATAACGATTTCTGTATCCGCCACAGCACCAGAAACTTCCCAAACCGAGAAGGCTCCAGTCCAGCCGGTGGCCAGATTGCTTCGGTAGCACTGATGGATTCCAAGTCCATTGCAGCAACAGCATTTAATGGTGGATATTTAACCTCCGCAGAAGAGTGTCCGGTGGTATTTACAACACCTGCGTATGAGTTTAACGAGCACATTTACGATAATATTGTATACAACGGCTACAAAAAGGCAGAGCCTGAGACAGAGCTGGTTTATGGTCCAGCCATCAAAGACTGGCCAAAGATGTGTGCACTGACAGATAATCTGCTGCTGCAGGTTGCCAGTGTGATCCGGGATGAAGTGACCACCACCGATGAGCTGATTCCGTCTGGAGAAACTGCTTCTTACCGCTCCAATCCGTATAAGATCTCAGAATATACGTTAATTAGGAAAGATCCGGAATATGTCGGCAGAGCAAAAGCAGTCCAGGTTTATGAAAAGGCAAGAATTGCAGGAGATACACAGAAAACAGCAGAAATTTATCAGGTTTTAAAAGCAGCAGGTGTGAATGCTCCGACAGAAGAACTGATGAAAACGACTGGAATTGGTTCTATTTTGTATGCGAAACGTCCAGGCGATGGTTCTGCCCGCGAATACGCAGCAAGCTGTCAGAAGGTACTTGGCGGTCTTGCCAATATCTGTATTGAATATGCTACCAAGCGTTACAGAAGTAACTGTGTGAACTGGGGTATGCTGCCATTTACTTATCCGGATGACAGCATCAATCTGGAAGTCGGAGAGTATATCTATCTTCCAGGAATCCGCAAAGCGGTAGAAGATGGAGCTACCAGGGTAAATGCCGTGATCATTGGAAAAGATGGAACCACCAGAACGATGGAGCTTCAGTTAAACGGAGTGACTGAGGCAGAAAAGAAGGTGTTGTTAGCAGGCAGCCTGATCAATTCTTATCGGGAGTAAGAAGGAAAATGGAAGAGACAACCAATAAATCCGAGCTCCGAAAACTAGCAGAATTTATCCATGATCTGACCTGGGAGGCACTTCCGGAAGAGGTACGAAACACCGTACCTCTCCGGGTGCTGGATCTGGTCAGTGTGGCAGTCGGAGCGGTTCATGATCCATTGGTAGAGCAGGCCAGGGAAGCACTTTCTAGTCTGTTTGGAAGCGAAAATGGAAAAGCAAAGATCTGGGGAGAGAATGGCAATTATCCGCCGGTGCCGGCAGCCATGATCAATGCCATGCATGCCCATACATTGGAACTGGATGATGTACACACGGCATCCAAAACCCATGGCAGTGCCAGCCTGATTCCAGCGGCCTGGGCTTGTGCCCAGGCACTGGGGAAAAGTGGAAAGGAATTCCTTCTGGCAGTGGTCTGTGGTTATGAGACCGTGAACCGTGTAGGCATGGCATTTGGCGTATCGAGTCACCGGAACAGGGGCTGGCACGCAACAGCGACCTGCGGAGTGTTCGGATGTGCCGCTGCCTGTGCGAAGTTATTAAATCTGGATACGGATCAGATCGTATCAGCTCTGGGAATGGCAGGAACCCAGTCCAGTGGTGTGTGGGCATTTTTAGGAGATGGTTCAAACTGCAAGGTTCTTCACACAGCGAGGGCAGCAGCGGATGGTATGGAGGCAGCTTTCCTGGCCAAAGCTGGTATGACCGGACCAGAGCACATTTTTGAAGCGAAGGACGGCGGTCTGTTAACTGCCATGTCAGATGGCGGTGATCTGAAAAAGCTGTCAGCGGGGCTTGGAACGGTTTATGAAATTCTGAATATGGACATGAAGCCTTATCCCTGCTGTCGAAGTGCCCATGGTGTGATTGATGCAGCGTTTGAGATCCGGAAAGAGCTTTTAAAAAAGGCAGATCTGGAGCGGACCAGCCTGGAAAAACAGATTGCGGATATCAGACAGGTTCAGATTGAGACATATCTGGTGGGCTATAAACAGTGTGCGGTCAGCGAAGGATGCTTAAATCCCAAAACCACACTGGATGCTAAGTTTTCAACGCCTTATGCGGCGGCGGCAGCACTTTTATATGGAAAGATATCGATGAAAGAATTTGAGTTGGAGGTGGTAGAAGGCACAGAAATTCAAAGATTGCTTCATAAAGTTCATGTGGAACCTGCAGATGAGTTTACAAAACAGTATCCGAAACATTGGGGATGCAGGATGAAGGTATTGCAGCAGGATGGAACGGGGTATGAGAAAGAGATCCGTGATCCATCGGGAAGTATCGCCCGGCCTTTAACGACAAAGCAGGCAATGAAAAAAGCAGAGGAATTTCTGCACGAAAGTTATCCGGGAGAAGAACAGGTAAAAATCAGGGAAATTTTGAATCTGGAGGAGAAAGAGACTCTTCCAAACATGTAAAAGGGGGATTTGCATATGTTAGCACTAATTGGTTTTACACTGATGATTGTTTTGATGTTTGTATTGATCAAAGAAAAGATGGCACCGCCGCTGGCATTTATCCTGTTGCCGATCATCGCGGCTGCATTGGCTGGTTTCGGCGTGACAGAGATTTCAGAATTCATCAAAACCGGCATGAAAACCATGATGAGTACGGCGATTCTGTTTATTTTTTCCATTTCATATTTTACCTTGATGTCGGATGCAGGGTTATTTGATCCGATCATTGATTTTCTGATCAAAAGGACAGGAAAAAGTATCACAACCGTGTTAATCGCAGTTTTATTAACAACGTTTGTGGCACATCTGGACGGTTCTGGAGCAACCACATTTTTGATCGTAGTTCCGGCATTTTTACCAATTTGCAAGAAAATGAAGATCCGTCCTCAGGCATTGTTAGCAGCTATGTGCGGTGGTTATGGAGTGATGAACCTGGTTCCATGGGGCGGTCCAACCATGCGGGCAGCAAGTGTTGCGAATATAGAGGTTGGTGATCTTTACAGCTTTATGATCCCAGGGGTAATCTGTCTGGCACTGATTGCATTTGGAATTGCATTGATTGTTTCAAAAATAGAGAAAAAGCATGGAGCAGGAACTGCTGCAGAGGTTCTTTCAGAAGAAAAGGAAGAACAGAACGAAAAGAAACAGGGAAAGAAAGGCATCTATGTTTTTAACCTGATTCTGACGTTGGCAATGCTGGTACTGTTATTTATGGATACACCACTTCCATTGTATTCTATTTTTATGATCGCATTTGCCATCGCATTGATCGTGAACTATCCAAATGCTAAGCAGCAGGATAAAAAGATCAAAGAATATGGAACCAATGCCATGGTAATGACAGTAACACTGTTTTCCGTTGGTGTATTTATGGGAGTGATCAAAGATTCCGGTATGGTTGAGGCCATGGCAAATACCATTGTAGCAGTTCTTCCTTCCGCAATCGCACCGCATATGCACTGGTTTATGTGTTTGTTCTCTGTTCCGTTATTAATGGTTCTTGGTACAGATGCTTTTTATTATGCACTGCTTCCGATCATCATCGGTGTGGTAGAACCATTTGGTGTAACGCCAGAAACAGTGGCAGCAGCATTTTTACTGACAGCAACGTTAGGAACACCAGTCAGCCCATCCGTAGCAGCCGTTTATGTGGGACTGGGATTATCGGATGTATCGATCGGTGAACATATCAAATATTCTTTGAGACTGGTATGGCCTGCAAGTATCGTGGTATTGGTACTGGCTACCGTGATTGGTGTGATTAAATTTTAAAATATGGAAAATGAAAGGTGGTATCGGTATTTTACCGGTGCCATTTTTCATGTCATAGGAAACTTCGTCCTATGAAATCAAAAACGCTCCGCGAGGATCGCACTGCGGCGGAAAGGAAGAGTGCCGCTGCTGCGCCCCGGAAGAATGTCGCTAAAGCGCCCAGCCGCAGGCGGAGAATCCTGCAAGCAGGATTCTTTTTGATGCAATGTTAAAATGGCGCTTCGGATTCCTCTGGTTCGTCTTCTTCCGCTTCATCTTCTTCCGGTTGTTTGGGTACGGTTTCCATGATCGGATACAGTCCTTCGCTCTTATCCATGCGGAATTCCATAATATCTTCAACAGAACATTCAAGAATAGTACACAAAACGCCGATGGTATGTGTAGAAACATACTGATTATTTTTCAGGCGATTCAGTTGACCGGCGCTGAAACCGTAGGCTTTTACCAGACGGTACTGGCTGATATTCTTTTCTTTCATAGTTTTCCATAATGGATCATAAGTTATCATATTGTAATCCCCTTTATCCGGTATTTATTGAACAATTCCATTTAACCGTTAAAACTGCGATCTGCATATTATCCATAATTGGATACGGTCGATCTTTCGGTCACATAGCATGAACCGCAGGGGAGGAATATGAAAATGTATGTCCTATATGGACATGTGTACGCCCTCCTATAACAAAAAAGTGTCCAAAATTGCGTTTCCCTATTGACTTCTAGTACATGTTTGATGTAAGATTATAGCCATGTGTACTTCTGTGTTTTAAAGTGTAGGGACGAGATGGAATTGCTGGATAAAATCACGGATTTTCTGGTGCTTTTTATGACAGCTATTTTTTTACCCCTTGCGAGGTAAAACATGGAAGCAGACAAAAAGAAAAAATAGGATGTGAGAAAATGGGTAAGTATGTAGCAAAAAGGCTTGGTATGGCAGCCGTTACGATTTTTTTGGTAACCTGTCTGACCTTCCTTCTGATGAACGCAGTTCCAGGAAGCCCCTGGCTGAGTGAGAAAACGCCGTCTGAGGCTACGCTGGCGGCACTGAATGCGAAGTATGGCCTGGACCAGCCGGTTATCGTGCAGTTAGGCAAATATCTTCAGAACCTGTTGAAGGGTGATTTTGGTGTTTCTTTAAAGATGCAGAAGAACCGTGCAGTTTTAAGCATTATTAAGGAAATGTTCCCGGTATCCGCTAAGGTCGGAGCCATTGCCCTGTGCTGGGCAGTATTAGTTGGTGTGCCGTTAGGATGTCTTTCTGCATTTAAGCGTGGAAAACTGACTGACAGCATCCTGCGAGTGGTCTGTACCTTAGGTATTTCCATGCCAAGCTTCGTAGTGGCGTCCATTCTGCTGGTTGTATTTGCAGGCGGTATCGAGGGATTCCGTCCGTTCCCGACCATCTTTGATCCGTCACAGGGAGTGAAGGCTTATGTGCTTCCGTGTTTTGCACTGGGATTCTATCCGATGTGTTACACGGCAAGACAGACCCGTTCTGCTATGCTGGATTCCTTGAATCAGGAGTTTATCAAAACAGCAAGAGCGAAGGGCTTAAAGAACAGCAAGATCATTTTCAAACACGCGCTTCGTAATGCACTGATCCCGGTTATTACCTATTTAGGACCGCAGGTTGCATTTACCCTGTGCGGTGGTTTCGTAGTAGAGAGCGTATTCTCTATTCCGGGCCTGGGACGCTATTTTGTACAGTCCATCCAGAACCGTGACTATCCAGTTATCATGGGTACCACAGTTTTCCTGGCAAGTTTTATCATTCTGATGAATATGGTAGTTGATATCCTGTACAAGATCGCCGATCCACGTATCAGTCTGACAAAGGGAGGAGAATAATCGTGGCAGAAGATAACAAGATGAAACGTTGTCCGGTTACCTTACAGCCGGATATTGAAGAGCTTCTGGACTGGAACAATTACAGTGCAGATGATTTCGACAGCGCCTCCCAGACCGAGAAAAAGGATTTCATCCAGGAACGTCAGAGCGTTTCTTATTGGAAGGATGCATGGCGCCGTCTGAAGAAGAATGTGGTTGCGATGGTTGCTCTTGGAGTGATCATTTTCCTGGTATTGTTTGCATTCGTAGGTCCATATCTGGTTCCTTACGGATATGACCAGTTTAATAAGGGAGCAGAGAATCTGCATCCGACCCACTACACACTGGAGGACACCCAGAAGCTGGATGAGGAACTGGCAGCCAGAACCACCGCCGGTGGAACCAAGAGCGCAGAAGAGATGATCGCTGAGGCAGAAGCAGAGGCAGCTGCCAAGGGCGAGAAGCTGACCAGCGTTGATATTGCAAAAATCAAAGCAAAAGCAAAGGTGGCAGCTCAGAATGCCCAGAAACAGAACGAAGAAGTGGATGTGAACACACTTCGCAAAGAATTAGGCATTAAGAAGAAACTGTTTGGTTATTCTACTGATGAGTTACAGAGAAAAGCCAACGGTGAGAACGTATTCCCACATGTGTTCGGTACTGATATGTATGGCCGTGATATCTTAGTCCGTGTCATGTACGGTGCGAGAGTATCCATGAGTGTTGGTATCTGTGCAGCATTCCTGGTGCTGGTGATCGGAGCGACATATGGCGCGATCTCCGGTTACTGCGGCGGTAAAGTAGATGCAGTGATGCAGCGTATCGTAGAAGTGATCTATGCAGTACCGGAGATGCTGGTAGTGCTTCTGATCGCAACTGCGTTAAAGCCGATTTTAACCGATTATATCAATACAGGAAGCGGCCCATTAAAGTCCTTCGTGTCCGTACTGGGTCCGAATCTGATCTCCATGTTTATTGCATTTGGTATGTTATACTGGGTAACCATGAGCCGTATCATCCGTGGACAGGTACTTCAGTTAAAACAGCAGGAGTATGTAACCGCAGCAAGAGCACTTGGCGCATCTGGCAAACGGATCATTTTAAGACATCTGATTCCGAACTGTATTGGTCAGATCGTAGTTACCACCTGTTTACAGATTCCATCTGCGATTTTCCTGGAGTCCTTCCTGTCTTACCTGGGTGTTGGTGTATCTGCACCACTTCCAAGCCTTGGCTCTATGGCGACAGACGCATTAAGCGGTATGTACACTTATACCTACCGACTGATCATTCCGTCTGTGATTTTAAGTATCATGATTCTGGCATTCAACCTGTTCGGCGACGGACTGCGTGATGCACTTGATCCAAAGCTGAAGAAATAGAAAGGAGGAGCATTGTAATGGCTGAAACAAAGGAAAATCAGAAATTACTGGAAGTTAAAGATCTGCACGTCTCCTTCTTTACCCCTGCTGGTGAAGTAAAGGCAGTAGGCGGCATTTCTTATGATTTAAATTATGGCGAAGTAATGGGAGTTGTAGGCGAGTCTGGTTCTGGAAAGAGCCAGGAGGCTTATTCTATTATGGGTCTGCTGCAGTCTCCTGGTAAGGTGACTGGCGGTTCCATTACTTTCGAGGGAAAAGATGTATTAGCGATGTCAAAGGAAGAGATGACCAATTTCCGTGGCAATAAGGTTGCTATGATCTTCCAGAACCCTATGACCTGTTTAAACCCGGTTTATACGATCGGCAACCAGCTTGTGGAGGCTTTAAAAGCCCACGATAAGAGCATTTCCAAGGAGGACGCGGAGAAACGCGCCATGGAGATGATGGAAATGGTAGGCATCAACAACGTGGAGAAACGTATGAAGCAGTATCCACATGAGTTCTCCGGTGGTATGAGACAGCGTGTTATGATCGCTATGGGACTGATCTGTCATCCACAGCTTCTGATCGCTGACGAGCCTACTACGGCTCTGGATGTGACCATCCAGGCACAGATCCTGGAGCTGATGAAGGATCTGCAGAAGAAAACCAAGATGGGTATCATTTTCATCACCCATAACCTGGGCGTTGTGGCTGATATCTGTGATAAAGTATCCGTTATGTATGCAGGTAAGATCGTAGAGCAGGGTCCGGTTGATGATATTTTCTATAAACCGGCACATCCATATACCATGGGACTTCTTCGTTCCATGCCTCGTGTGGATGCAGAGTCCTACGAGAGACTGATCCCGATCGAGGGTTCCCCGGTTGATATGCTGAACCCGCCGGAGGGCTGCCCATTCGCTCCAAGATGTGAGCACTGCATGAAGATCTGTTTGAAGAAGATGCCTCCATATGTGGAGATCGGCGAGAATCACCGCTCTGCATGCTGGCTGAGAATTCAGGAACGTTTAAACAACAAGGAGGGTAAGACAAATGAATCATAACGAGAATCTCCTTGAAGTTACGAAATTAAGAAAATATTTCCCGATCAAGGGTGTGAAGGGACCAGGCGTTCAGGCGGTACAGGATGTTTCTTTCGCAATCAAAAAAGGAGAGACATTAGGTCTGGTAGGTGAGTCCGGCTGTGGTAAGACCACACTGGGAAGAACCGTATTAAGACTGTATGAGCCAACAGGCGGCAAGATCGTCTATGATGGCAAGGTACTGTTTGATAACCCATTAAATCCAGATGGAACACCGGTTGGAAAAGCACAGTCTGTGAATATGCTTCCATACCGCCGGAAAATGCAGATCATTTTCCAGGATCCATCTGCTTCCCTGGACCCACGTATGACAGTTGGCGAGATCATTGGCGAGGCTATTGATATCCATAAATTAGCAGCAAGCAAAAAAGACCGTGATGACAGGATCAAGGAACTGTTATCAAGGGTTGGACTGAACACGGAACATGCCAACCGCTATCCGCATGAGTTCTCCGGTGGACAGCAGCAGCGAGTTGGTATCGCCCGCGCCCTGGCAGTGAAACCGGAATTCATCGTATGTGATGAACCGATTTCCGCACTGGACGTATCCATTCAGTCCCAGGTTGTCAATATGCTGGAAGACATGCAGGAGGAGATGGGACTGACTTATTTATTCATCGCCCATGACCTTTCCGTTGTACGTCATATCTCCAACCGGATCGGCGTTATGTACTTAGGCTCTATGGTAGAGTTAGGTGAGAGCTATGAGTTAAACCGTCATCCGATCCATCCGTATACACAGACGTTGCTTTCCGCAGTTCCGGTTCCGGACCCGCAGTTAAGCAGAACCAGAAAACGTATCGTGCTTGAGGGTGATATCCCAAGCCCGATGAATCCGCCAAGTGGATGCCGGTTCCATACCAGATGTCCATATGCAACGGAAAAATGCAGCCAGGTGGTTCCGGAATTTAAGGAACATGAGCCGGGACACTGGGCAGCGTGCCATTTACTGGATAAGTAGGAAACTACGGTACTGAGTGGTTACAAACTACGAACAGTTACTGGTATCCCCGTCTGAAAACAGACGTTTCGATACAATGCGCTCGAAGAGTATACCGTGCTCGCAGAGCGCAAGGTGCCCGGAAAGGGTAAGTGCCCTGGAAGGGTAGAAAAATCAAGGAGGATGTAATTATGAGAAAGACAAAGAAAATTCTGTCTGTAGCATTAGCTTCTACCATGGTACTGTCTTTAGCAGCATGTGGCGGCAAGTCTACAACAGAGACAACTCAGGCAGCAGCAGAAACGACTGCAGCAGCTGAGTCCAGTGCAGCAGAGACAACCGCTGAAGCTGATGGCTTCAATCTGGCTGTATGTCTGGCATCCGAGCCACAGACTCTGGATCCAGCATTAAACTCTACTGTTGACGGTGCGATCATGACCCTGCATATGTTTGAGGGCCTTGCAAAGTATGTCAATGATGGCAATGGCAATGCACAGATCGTAGCTGGTCAGGCAGAGTCCTGGGAGAAGGTTGCGAATGATGACGGTACCGTTACTTATACCTTTAAGATGCGTCCGGATGCAAAATGGTCTGATGGCCAGAAAGTAACTGCAGGTGATTTTGAGTATTCCTGGAAGCGTCTGGCTAATCCTCAGACAGCTGCTGACTATACCTACATGATCGATATGGTAAAAGGTTATCAGGAGATTCAGGATGGCGCAGATCCAGATACACTGGCTGTAAAAGCAATTGATGATGATACACTGGAGATCACTTTAAGCTATGACTGCCCATATTTTGAGGATATTCTGGCTTTCCCGGCTACATTACCAGTACGTCAGGATGTGGTAGAGGGCAATGAGGAGTGGACTTATGATCCATCTACCTACATCACCAACGGTGCATACAAGCTGGCTGAGTGGTCCCACAACGCATACATCTTAACTGAGAAGAACCCAGAGTACTATGATTATGCAAACTTAGGACCAGATACCATCAAGTACACCTTACTGGATGACGCGAACGCAATCTTAGCTGCATACAAGAGTGGTGAGCTGCAGTTCATTGAGGAGGTTCCTACGGATGAGGTTCCTAACTACTTAGCATCTGGCGAGCTTCAGATCTCTGATTACATTGGTACTTACTATGTATGCTTCAACACTGAGGACGAAGTATTCTCCAATCCTCTGGTTCGTAAAGCATTCAGCCTGGCAATCGACCGTAACTACATCGTAGAGCAGGTTACCCAGACTGGAGAGGTTCCGGCAAGCGGTTTTGTTCCAGCTGGTATCTATGACGCAGAGGGCGCCGGCCATGACGACTTCCGTACGGTTGGCGGTGACTACTACAGCGTAGCTGCTGAGGACTACGAGGCAAACTGTGAGGAAGCAAAAGCTCTGTTAGCTGAGGCTGGCTATCCAAACGGCGAGGGCTTCCCAACTGTTGAGTATCTGTACAACACCAACGACAGTCACAAGGCAATCGGTGAGGCTCTGCAGAATATGTGGCAGAGTGTTCTGGGTGTAAATGTTACTCTGAACAACCAGGACTGGAACGTATTCCTTCAGACACGTAAAGATGGTAACTATCAGATCGCTCGTAACGGCTGGATCGCAGACTACAATGATCCTTGTACTTTCCTGGATATGTGGTATACAGGAAGCGGAAATAACGATGCGCAGTATTCCAGACCAGAGTATGATGCAGCAATCGATGCAGCAAAGGCTACTTCCGTACCGTCTGAGCGTATGACAGCTTTCCATCAGGCAGAGGATATGCTGATCGGTGAGGACAGCGTATTAGCTCCTATTTACTTCTATGTAAACAAATATATGCTGGATGACAGCATCGATGGCATGTACTACACACCACTTGGTTACTACTTCTTCGCATATACAAGCCAGAAATAATGGATCGGAAATCATTTCTGAATTGAAAAACCGCTCTTTCACAGGAGCCTCGAAATCCTGTGGAAGGGCGGTTTTGGTGTCATAGGAAACCACGTACTATGACACCAAAACGCTCCGCACACCCCAGAATTGCGCGCCAAGTCTCACGGACGTTTAACTTGAAGAAATTGCATGAATTTTAGAAAAAGTAAAATTAAGGTGGAAAAGAGGCGCAGTTTCAGTTATAATAATAGGGGTTTTTATGCGGTAATCCAGCCGCGTGAGAGATAGGAAGGTAAGAAAGCAAGGGATTTTTGCACGTGACTGTAAAGATATAGAGCAGTTACGAATTGTTATAAAAAATAGAGTAAGGGGTTTTAAGATGTCTGAATACAAAATGATCGTTCTGGATCTGGACGGAACGCTGACCAACCGTAATAAAGAGATTACACCAAAAACAAAGGAAACACTGATGAAGGCTCAGGAGCAGGGCAAGATCGTGGTGCTGGCTTCCGGCAGACCGACTTACGGCGTGATGCCGTTGGCGGAAGAATTGCATCTGGAGGATTACGGTGGATATATCCTGTCCTTCAATGGTGGAATCATTATGAACTGCAAGACCAAAGAAGTGGTCTTCAGCCGTCAGATTCCGGCAGAGTCGAATGGTAAGATCATCGATCTGGCCCAGGAGCATAATGTCAGTATTCTGACCTATGAAAACAGAACCTTGCTGACCAATCGTCCTGAGGATCAGTATGTCCAGCTGGAATCCCGGATCAATACGCTGAAGATCATACCGATGACGATTGAGGAACTGAAAGCACATGTTACATTTTCTGTACCTAAATTTTTGATGACTGATGACGGGGATTATCTTGCGATGGTAGAACCGAAGGTGAAGGCAGCGCTAGGAAAAAATTTTAGTGTCTACCGCTCTGACCCGTTTTTCCTGGAGATTCTGCCAAAGGGGATCGATAAGGCCCAGTCTTTAGAGCGGCTTTTGGCTGTGATTGGCGTGAAACGGGAAGAAATGATCGCCTGCGGAGATGGCTATAATGATCTGACCATGGTCCAGTATGCCGGTCTTGGCGTTGCTATGGGAAATGGAGTGCTGCCAGTGCGGAAAGCCGCAGATTACATTACCTTAACCAATGAAGAGGATGGCGTTGCCCATGTTGTGGAGAAATTTATGCTTTCCTAAAAGCCAGAAATTTTCCAGATCGAAATTGCCATAAAAAGTTTATGTTTTTGTAAGGGAAAGAAGTATGGACTTTATAGGTTTACTGTGTTAATATGGTAATATTAAGGTGGATATGAGAGATCCTATCTACAAACAGCGGAAAAGGGGATTGAAACATGAACAAGAAAATTAAGACAGAGGCCGTAGACCATCTGTTTGATGCGATCTTGACCTTAAAAACGCCAGAAGAGTGTTATGCGTTTTTCGAGGATGTGTGTACTGTGAATGAATTATTATCCTTATCTCAGCGTTATGAAGTAGCAAAAATGCTGCGGGAGGGGAAGACATACTTAGAGATCGCAGAAAAAACCGGGGCGTCTACTGCAACCATCAGCCGCGTGAACCGTTCTTTAAATTATGGAAGCGATGGTTATGACATGGTATTTGCCAGACTGAATCAGGAACAGGGCGAATAAGGACAGGCGGATCTGTCAGAATATACGACAGGCGAAGGAGTATCACCAGATACTTCCTTCGCCTGTTTTGTCTTCATGCGATCCCAAAGCGGGGACGCGTCGCTTATGATTTCTTCTTTTTACTGTGATCCACCGGATAATCTTCACGGATCTGGTCGATCAGCATTTCCATAGCCTGCTTCTTTAAAAATACATCAAAGCCAAGGGCGCAGATAAAAGTGAAAAGCTGCAGATAATCCTTATCTTCCTTCTGATCGGTAAAAGACTCCTCAGAGGCATGAAATTTGCGGAGAAGGTCTTCTTTTAACCGTTTCATCTGCTCATACTCCATAGAGAAAACTTCCTCGTAGATATCCTGCAGAGACAGACCAGAAGCATCCATGAAATGTCCCTCTGTGATCGGAGCAAAAAGAGCTTCAATATCATGGAAAGAAAGCATATTTTTGAAGTAGTAGATAAAGACCAGCAGCAGCATATGTTCTCTGGAATATTTCTTCTTTACAGGAGGAGGAAGAAGATTGTTCTTGGCATAGTTGTTGATCATGGTCTTGGTAAGGATCTTATCATCTTCATGACGTTTACTGGATGCCAGTTCTTTTTCCATAAAGGTAGTAACCTGATCCATGTATAAATCTATATTCGGAATATCATCGGGTCTCACGTAATCAATCCGTGAGATGCTTGATAAAATGCTGTTCAGCATATCTTTTGTGTCTATTGTCATTTTTTATCACCTCAATGTAATTATTATATAGTTTTGAAAACTAGATGGCAAGCGTTTTTTTATACACGTTGCAGAAAATGTCTGGAAAATACGGCTGAATATCGGAGAAGTTATTGACATTTTAATTGGATATGATAAAATAAGTTCGCTAACAAACAATTTGCTAACAAACAATTTGATAACAAACAATTTGAGCGTGAACAATTGAACGGAAAGGATGGTAATGTGGAAAGAAAAGGAAGAAAGATCGGACCGGAGATACACTGTGCGGATCTGAAATTGTCAAGGAATCTGTCTGCACATGTGAGAAAGTCCGGAGTGGATGAAGTGACGATGATGCATGGCTGGATCATACGGTATCTGTATGAGAACCGGGAGCAGGATATTTTTCAGAAGGATATTGAACAAAGATTTGCAGTAGGTAGATCTACAGTTACGAATCTGCTTCAATTGATGGAAAAGAAGGGATTCGTAAGAAGAGAATCGGTAAAACAGGATGCCAGGTTAAAAAAAGTAATCCTGACAGAAAAAGGAATTGCAAGTCAGGAATCTTTTGAGGATATTGTGGAGCATATCGAAGAAGAGCTTTCCGAAGGCATATCAGAAGAAGAACTTCATATTTTTTATAAGGTATTAGACCAGATTAATCAGAATGTGAAGAAATATGAAGTCAGGTAATCCGGAAAATCGGAGTTATAAATGTAACTATAAAACAAGAAACGAAATAGAAAGGGCGTAAATGGAATGATTAAGACATTAGCAAAACAGATTAAAGAATTTAAAGCAGCATCCATTGCAACTCCGCTCTTTATGATCCTTGAGGTATTGATGGAGATGATCATCCCATATCTGATGGCATCAATTATTGATAAAGGGGTCAATACCGGGGATATCCACCACATCTACAAAGTCGGCGGAATCATGGTTGTTGCGGCGGTCATCGGATTATTCGCCGGAATGATGGGCGGAAGATTCGGTGCAAAAGCATCGGCGGGATTTGCAAGGAACTTACGAGAGGCTATGTTTAACAATATTCAGACATTTTCATTTTCAAATATTGATAAATTCAGCACAGCAGGACTTGTAACCCGAATGACAACGGATGTAACCAATATACAGAATGCATATCAGATGATCCTGCGTATGTTCACCAGAGCACCGGCCAGTATGATCTGTGCGATGGTCATGGCATTTACAATCAATGCGAGACTGGCATGTATCTATCTTGTAGCGGTAATTATTCTTGGAATTTTATTGTTCCTGATCATGAGCCATGCGACAAAATATTTCCAGCAGGCATTTCCAAAGTACGATGATCTGAATGAATCCGTGCAGGAGAATGTATCTGCGATCCGTGTCGTGAAGGCATATGTAAGAGAGGAACAGGAGACATCTAAGTTACGAAGAGCAAGTGAGAATATCTATAACATTTTTGTAAAAGCAGAGACAAATCTGGTATTCAATGCACCGATGATGCAGACGGCGGTATACACCTGTATCCTGTTAGTGAGCTGGTTCGGAGCAAAGATGATCGCAAGTGATTCCCTGACGACAGGAGAACTGATGAGTCTTCTTACATATTGCATGAATATTCTGATGAGTCTGATGATGTTGTCGATGGTATTTGTCATGGTCGCTATGAGTATGGCAAGTGCGAGACGTATCTCCGAAGTGTTAAATGAGACGAGTGATCTTAAGAATCCGGAACATCCGGCCATGAAAGTAGAAGATGGAAGTATTGAATTCCGTCATGTGGACTTTGCGTATAAAAAGGACAGTGACGAACCGGTACTGGAAGATATTGATCTGAAGATCCGTTCCGGTGAGACGATCGGAATCATCGGAGGAACAGGAAGTGCCAAGACGAGTCTGGTTAACCTGATCAGTCGTCTGTACGATGTGACGAAAGGTGAAGTACTGGTCGGTGGCAGAAATGTCAAAGATTATGATATGGAAGTGCTTCGTGATCAGGTATCAGTAGTCTTGCAGAATAATGTGCTGTTCTCCGGAACAATCCTTGATAATCTCCGCTGGGGAGACAAGGAAGCAACTTTGGAAGAATGCAGACACGCGTGTGAACTTGCATGTGCGGATGAGTTCATCGACCGTTTTCCGAAAGGATATGAGACATACATCGAGCAGGGCGGAAGTAACGTATCCGGAGGTCAGAAGCAGAGACTATGTATTGCAAGAGCACTACTTAAGAAGCCAAAAGTACTGATTCTGGATGACAGTACCAGTGCGGTAGATACCGCAACAGATGCGAAGATCCGAAGAGCGTTTCGTGAAGAAATTCCGGATACAACGAAACTGATCATCGCACAGAGAATCTCAAGCGTACAGGATGCTGACCGTATCATCGTTATGGAAGACGGTAAGGTCAATGGATTCGGTACACATGAAGAATTACTGGAACAGAATGATATCTACCGTGAAGTCTATGAATCACAGACCAGTGGTGGCGGCGATTTTGACGAGAAGGAGGGTGAATAAGATGCCGGGACCGGGAAGACAGCCGAGAGGAATGAAAGCACAGGTAAAAAATCCGGGTGAATTATTCCTCCGCCTTATGAAATATGTATTAAAAGATTATAAGTTTCACTGCATCAGTGTAGTAGTATTGATTGTTGTCAGTGTTCTTTGCAATGTGCAGGGAACGATGTTCATGAAGAACCTGATCGACGAATATATCACACCATTTTTATTATCAGATAACCCCAATTTTACACCGCTTGCACATGCGATCGCCAGAGTAGCAGCATTTTATGCACTGGGTGTACTGGCAACATTCGGTTATAACCGTCTGATGGTCAATGTGACGCAAGGGACACTACGCAACTTAAGAAATGATCTGTTCTCTCATATGGAGAAACTACCGGTCAAGTATTTTGATACGCATGCACATGGAGATATCATGTCGGTATATACGAATGATATTGATACATTAAGACAGATGATCAGCCAGAGTATGCCGCAGCTTCTGAACAGTGGGATTACGATCATCAGTGTATTTGTCAGTATGTTGATCTTAAGTATCCCACTTACGGTCGTAACGATGATCATGGTCGGAATCATGGTATTCTGTTCAAAGAAATCTGCCGGACAGAGCGGGGCATATTTTGCAAAACAGCAGAAAGACCTGGGAACTGTGAACGGTTATATCGAAGAGATGATGAACGGACAAAAGGTGGTAAAGGTATTCTGCCATGAAGAGGAGAACATGCAGAACTTCAAGAAGCTGAATGATGAACTATATGTCAGTGCAGACAAAGCCAATACATTTGCCAACTTTTTAGGACCGATCAATGCACAGATCGGAAATATCAGTTATGTGATCTGTGCGATCATCGGGGGTGTGCTGGCACTTGGAAAGGTCGGAGGTTTTACCCTCGGAGGTCTGGTAAGCTTCCTGACATTTAATAAGAGCTTCAGTATGCCGATCAACCAGATCAGTATGCAGATGAATGCAATTGTTATGGCGATGGCCGGGGCCGACCGTATTTTTAAGCTGATGGATGAAAAAGAAGAACTGGAT
>OODU01000708.1_pt1 | contig 36510 bp, 29 predicted proteins | sample 1671171 | NCBI WGS metagenome assembly OODU01 (sample SAMN06348129, study PRJEB24527) | human gut metagenome | biome: human gut; feature: ankylosing spondylitis patient; material: feces | host: Homo sapiens | place: China | collected 2015-10
ATCTGGCTGAATACACCGACCACATCAAGCAGCACCCATACGATCGCGGAGGCAACGACCTGAATAATTGCCACGGCGATGGACAGCATGAACGTCACCTTGGCCACGGACCAAGCATCCACGCGGGTCAGCGACAAGCTCATGCGGCGAGCCCTGGGGGCGCTACGGCGAGGTGCCGGACGCACGGGAGTGGCGGCACCTGAGGAAGGCAACGCGGATTCTTCCGGATCGCTGGACACGGAGCGTGCCACGCGGGGAGCGTGCTCAGTACCGATCAGCGGCTCGACATGCTCGTTCTGCGTATTGCCGACTGCCGGCGGTATGATCCGGGGCTCGTTGTCTTCGAGATTCTCGCTCATCGTTTCTCCTTAACAGGCTTGGCGGTAGCCTCTGCTGTATGCGCGGCTACCAGCTTTTCAGGACGCTGCTCACGCCTCGTCCGCGTTGTTCACATTCTCGCCGGATTGTGCGGTCTCGGCGGTGCCGTTCGCCGCGGCATCGCCGCCATCCTCGGGCTCGTCCTTCTCCTCGTTACGGGCGATGGAGAGAATCGTGTCGCCCTTGTCGGGCTTGGCAAAGGTCACGCCCTGGGTGTTGCGCCCGGTGCGCTTGACTTCGTCCACGTTGGAGCGAATCACCTTGCCGGACTTCATGATGGCCATGACCTGATCGTCTTCGGACACCACGAGCGCGCCGACCAGAGCACCACGGCCCTCGACCAGTTGCACGGCCTTGATACCCAGGCCATTGCGGCCCTGCAGACGGTATTCGCTGATGGCGGTGCGCTTGGCGAAGCCCTCGTTGGTGACCACGAACAGGTCCTTGTCGGAGTCGCCAGGGACCACATCCATGGCCAGCAGGCTGTCGTCGTTACGGAACTTCATGCCCTGCACGCCGGCGGTCTGGCGGCCCATCGGGCCGCAGTAGATGATGCTGTCCGCGAAGCGCGAGTTGCGCGCGTAGGTCGCGAACAGGTGCTCAAAGGTGTGACCCGCCGCAGGCTCGATATACGTGCCCGCGTTCGGGTAGACCATGCGGATGTCGTAGGTGGTGATGTCGCCGTCGATGCGCGAGGTATACATGCCCGGCTTCAGCTTGTCATGGTTTACTTCAAAGCTCGCAATTCTTTTCATGCTTTTTTCTCCTTTTTCTCACCGAGGAAGCGCAGCTCCGTGCAGTATTCGCGCCAGAGCAGGATGTACGAAATAAAGAACGCCGCGATTTCCGCTATTGGGAAGGCGTACCAGATGGCGGCAAGGCCGAACATATTGCCGAGCACCCATGCGACCGGCAGGATAACGACCAGCTGACGGCAGACCGAAACGATAAGACTGTTCATGCCGCGTGCGGTCGCCTGAAACAGGGTCGAGTTGATAATGCCGAACGCCGCGCCGATAAAGGACAGGCTGATGATCTTCAGCGCCGGGACGCCGACCTCGAGCATCTCCTGCGCTGCCGCCGCGTCCGTCTTGTCCACGAACAGCATGAGCATCTGCTCGGGCAGCAGCTGGAACAGCACCAGACCGAGCGCCATGATAACGACTGCCGCCGTGAGCGTGATCTTATACGCACCGAACAGACGCTTGCGGTTGCGTGCGCCGTAGTTGTAGCCCATGACCGGCAGCGCGCCCTGATTGAGGCCGAACACCGGCATGAACACGAAGGTCTGGAGCTTGAAATAGATGCCGAGGACGTTGACCGCCGTCTGCGAAAAGGCGATCAGAATGCCGTTCATGCCGGCGGTCATGACGGAAACGACGCTCTGCATAACGATGCCCGGCAGACCGACGCGGTAGATGTCTCCGACTATCGAACGGTTCCACTCGAACGCCTTCATGTTGACCTTCAGCACCTTCTGACGGCGGAACACGCCCCACAGACCGATCACCATGCCGCATATCTGGCCGATGATGGTCGCGAGCGCCGCGCCGCGAATGCCCATTTCGGGGAACGGGCCGATGCCGAAGATCATCAGCGGGTCGAGGATAATATTGATGATAGCGCCCGCAAGGCCCTGACACATCGGGATGATCATGTTGCCGGTGGACTGCTGGATTTTCTCGCACATCATGGAAATCAGCACGAAAATGCTGAACGCGACCGCGATATGCGAATATTCGATGGCCTGCGAGGCTACGCTCTCCGCCGCACCGAACGCATGGATGAACGCGCCCGAAAGCGTAAGACCGAGCACGAGGAACACGATGCCGCCCACGACCGCGAGCGCCACGCCGTGCTCCGCCGCTGAGTCGGCTTCCTCCTGCCGCTTTTCACCGAGACGGCGTGCGATGAGCGAGTTTACGCCCACGCCGGTGCCGACGCCGATGGCGACGACCAGCATCTGGATCGGATAGACGAGCGAAACGGCCGCAAGCGCGTCCTGCGAATACTTCGCAACGAAGATGCTGTCAACGATGTTGTACAGCGCGTTGATGATCATGGAAATCATCGCCGGAAGCGCCATTGAGAAAATCAGCGGCCCCATTTTCGCCGTGCCCATTTTGTTCTGTTGTTCCAATGTTACCCTCCTTAGACAAACAAACCGCGTCAGAAATTTTCTCTCTGACGCAGTTTACCGATTTACTTCTGTGTATAGTGTAAGTCTTTCAGGGACGGAATGCAATAGCTTTTGAAAATTTTCTGCAAAACCGTGTTTTTCGCCAAAGGGAGCGAACATTTTCTGGCTTTTTACAGCTTTCCGTCGAGTTCGCTGTACGAGCGCTCGATGAACACATCGCTGACGCTCCGCAGCTCGGCTTCCCCCGCGGCGTAGGCGGGTTCCGCCAGACCGCACAGCTGAAACCCGGCGCGGTGGGCGGTGACGCCCGCATAGGGCGCGTCCTCGAACACCATGCAGTCCGCCGGGGCGAGGCCGAGCCGCTCCGCCGCCGCGAGGTAGATGTCCGGCTCGCGTTTGGACACGCCGATGTCCTCGATGGTCAGCATGAACTCGAAATACTGCATCATATCCCGGTCGAGAAGCGCCTTTTCCGCGTGGCGGCGGGCGGTCAGCGTCGCGATCGCCATCTTGACGCCCTGCCTGCGCATCCGCTCAAGGAAGTCGAGCACGCCGTCCTTCGGCACCGCTATGCTCTCGTAGCGCGAGGTGATGAGCGCATCCATGCCGCCCAGCATGGTCTCGCGCGTCAGCGGCAGCTCGGGATGGCGCGCCAGAAAGTAATCCGCGACCTCCGGCTGCGAAAAGCCTTCGCACGCGGCGAAATCTTCGTCGGTGATATGTACATTAAACTGCTTGAGGTAATTCTGCGTCAGGCGGTGCCACACCGGCATGGAGTCGAGCAGCGTGCCGTCCATGTCGAAAATTGCACCCTTGATATTGTGCATTGGTTCTTTTCCTTTCGAGGTATGCCGTAGGGCAGTCGGTTTTTATTTCGTCTTTCTGTCAATAAATCTCGGTTTGAGCTTGGAGTAGATGATTTTCTGCTCGCTGTACAGGCCGTAGTAGCCGCTGAGCATATAGGCGACCGTGATGGGGAGTGCGAACAGCGCGAGGCTCTTGCCGCCGAACAGCTCATAGGCGAGCAGCACGGACGTCAGGGGCGAGTTCGTCACGCCGCAGAACACGGAAACCATGCCGAGCGCCGCCGCGAACGATGCGCCGAGGCCGAAAAAGCCGCCGTAGGCCGCGCCGAATGTCGCGCCGATGAACAGCACCGGGACGATTTCGCCGCCCTTGTAGCCGACGCCGATGGTGATGGCGGTCAGGACGAGTTTGATGAAGAACGCCGCGCAGGACGCCTCGCCCGCCATCGCCCGCTCGATGACCTGCGTGCCCGCGCCGTTGTAGTCGCGCGTGCCGAGCAGCAGCGTCAGCACGACAACGACCGCGCCGCCGACCGCGATGCACACGTAGCGGTTCGGGAACCAGTGCTTAAAGAGGTGGCCGACGTTATGGAACACGATGCACACGAGCGCCGCCAGCCCCGCGCACGCCGCGCCGAACAGCAGGAGCTTGACGATGAGGAGGGCGTCCGCCGCGTCCGGAATGCCGGTGACGGAAAATGCCGTCGCCTCGCCGCCGAGGAAAATCGAAAACCGCTGCGCGATGACCGAGGCGAGCACGCACGGCAGAAGCGCCGCGTAGTACATGACGCCGACGCTCACGACCTCCATGGCGAACACGCTCGACGCGAGCGGCGTGCCGAACAGCGCCGCAAAGCCTGCCGCCATGCCGCACATGGTAATCGTGCGCGAGTCCTTATCGTCGAGGTGCATGAGGTGGCCGATGTTGCCCGAGATCGCGCCGCCGAGCTGAATGGCTGCGCCCTCACGGCCGGCCGAGCCGCCACACAGATGGGTCAGCACCGAGGTGATGAAGATGCTCGGCGCAAGCCGCAGCCGCACCGGATGGTCCCGCCGCACCGAGGTCAGGATGAAGTTCGTGCCGCGCTCAAGCGGCATATCCATCCTGCTGTACCAGAACGCGATAAACAGACCGGCAAGCGGCAGAAAATACAGCGTCCACGTGTGCTCGGTGCGCATTTCGGTCGCCCAGCCGAGCGCATGATGGAACGCCGCGCCGACCGCGCCGACCACGATGCCGATGATGACCGCAAACAGACACCAGCGGATAAACGCGCCGAGATTGCGCCTGATGCGGTAGTATGTGCCATAAATGCGGCGAAGCAGTGCCTTTTTGTACGACATGCCGTTCGTCCCTTTCTGTTTCTCTCTTTTTCTACGAAAATCCCCCTGCACGAGTATCCGCGCAAGGGGTTTTCTGATGGCCGGAAACGCCGCCGTTCCCGATTATTTGCTGGTGGAAGCGGTTTCCTTCAGAACAACGTCGTGTGCGCCGCCCTCGACGATGGAGGTTGCGGATACGAGCGTGATCTTTGCCTTCTTCTGGAACTCCGGAATGGACAGCGAGCCGCAGTTGCACATGGTCGAGCGGACCTTGCTCAGGGTCAGGCCGAGGTTGTCCTTCAGAGAGCCTGCATACGGAACGTAGGAATCAACGCCTTCCTCGAAGGACAGCTTCTTGTCGCCGCCCATGTCGTAGCGCTGCCAGTTGCGGGCACGGGCCGAACCCTCGCCCCAGTACTCCTTCATGTAGCTGCCGTTGATGTTGACCTTGTTCGTCGGGGACTCGTCGAAGCGCGAGAAGTAACGGCCGAGCATGAGGAAGTCTGCGCCCATTGCCAGCGCGAGCGTGCAGTGGTAGTCGTGAACGATGCCGCCGTCCGAGCAGATCGGAATGTAGATGCCGGTCTCCTCGTAATACTCATCGCGTGCCGCCGCAACCTCGATGAGGGCGGTCGCCTGGCCGCGGCCGATACCCTTCTGCTCACGGGTGATGCAGATGGAGCCGCCGCCGATGCCGACCTTGATGAAGTCTGCGCCTGCCTCGGCGAGGAAGCGGAAGCCTTCGCGGTCAACGACGTTGCCCGCGCCGACCTTTACGTCGTCGCCGTACTTCGCGCGTACCCAGGACAGGGTGCGGCTCTGCCACTCGGAGAAGCCCTCGGAGGAGTCGATGCAGAGAACGTCCGCGCCGGCCTCGACGAGCGCCGGAACACGCTCTGCGTAGTCGCGGGTGTTGATGCCTGCGCCGACAACATAGCGCTTATGCTGGTCGAGCAGCTCAAGAGAGTTTGCCTTGTGGCTGTCGTAGTCCTTGCGGAATACCATGTAGACGAGGTGCTGCTTGTCGTCTACGAGCGGCAGGGAGTTGAGCTTGTGGTCCCAGATGATGTCGTTTGCGGTCTTGAGGCTGGTGTCCGCCGGGGCGGTGATCAGCTTGTCGAACGGAGTCATGAACTCCTCGACCTTAGCCTCGCGGCTCATGCGGGATACACGGTAGTCGCGGCTCGTTACGATGCCGAGCAGCTTGCCGTTTGCCGTGCCGTCATCGGTGACGGCCATGGTGGAGTGGCCGGTGCGCTCCTTGAGGGTCAGTACCTCTGCAAGGGTGGTCTCCGGCTTTACGTTGGAGTCGGAAACGATGAAGCCGGCCTTGTAGCTCTTGACGCGGGCTACCATAGCCGCTTCGCTTTCGATCGACTGCGAACCGTAGATGAAGGAAATGCCGCCCTCCTGCGCCAGTGCGATCGCCATGCGGTCATCGGATACCGCCTGCATGATCGCAGATACCATCGGGATATTGGCATACAGCGCAGACTGTTCACCCTTCTTGAATTTTACGATCGGGGTGCGCAGGCTTACGTTCGCCGGCATGCACTCTGCCGAAGAATAACCCGGCACCAGCAGATATTCATTGAAGGTATGAGAGGGTTCACTGAAATAATACGCCATGTCGTTATAGCTCCTTTTCTCCGTTCCGGTTTCATTTGAATACTTGCTTTTAATTATATCCTCTTTATCCTGTAAAGTAAAGAAATCATGTGACAGTTTTTTAACATATTTGTCTCGGTAAGATTATGCAAACCGCGCAAAATATGAGCGCCGCCACTCACGCTTTCCAGACCGTGCCTGTCTGGAAGAAATAGAGAACGCTTTCGTACACCTCTCCCCCGCAGATCTCGCGCACCGCTGCGGCGTAGGCATCGAGCTGCGCACGGTAGCTTTCCGCGCGTTCGGGGAGGGATTTTTCGCTCACGCGGTCGGTTTTGAAGTCAAGAATGACGTAGCCCTTTTCCGTGCGGATAAGGCAGTCGATAACGCCCTGAAGCAGCACGTTTTCGTCCGGCTCGCTCTCCGCCGCCGGGAAATACCGCGCCGCCGGAACGAGGACGGAAAACTTGAACTCGCGCCGCACCTCGGCGTTCTTCATGAGGTTCCGGTAGAGGTCGGAGGCGAAAAACGCCTCGATGCGCGGGATGCGGACGGCCCCGGCCTGCTTTTCCGAGAGAATGCCGCGCTCCGCGAGCCGGTGAAGCTCGCGCCCGACACCGCCCGGCTTTTCCGCCTCGGCAAAGTCGCAGAACTGCATGAACAGGTGGTGCGCCGTGCCGGCTTCGGCCGGGGTGAGCTTTTTCTCCGCCGCCTCAAAGAGCGGCGCGCGCAGCTTGACCTCGCGGCGCGGCGGCGGCGTTTCCTCGGCGGCTTCCTCCGAGCGGTAGCCGCGTCCGACACCGGTCGCGGTCAGCTTGCTCGGCAGCTCGGTCAGGCATTCGTGCGGATAGCGCATCATCGGGCGGACCGCAAGCTCGGTCTGCGCCGGTTCGGTGAAGCCGACGACCTCGCACTCCGGCTCGGGCAGCATCTCGGGCGTGTAAAGCTCGACCGAAAAGGCGTCGTTGTCCGTGCCGTGCTCGGGAACGATGAGGTCGTACGCCTCGCGCAGCGCTCTCGTGCAGGGGTGGCGCAGCAGCGGCGTTATGAGCCACGCGAGCGGCGTGCGGACCGAACCCATCGCGTACTGCGGCAGCGTATCGAGCTGCGCCAGCTGTGCCCATTTTTTGAGCTGGGAGGCGAGCGTGCCCGACGCGCCCGTCAGAATGAGCTTTTCCCTCGCGCGGGTCATTGCGACATAGAGCACGCGCAGCTCCTCGGACACCATCTCGCGGCGCTGCTGCACCGCGACCGCTGCCTGCTCGACCGTTTTATACTGCACGCCGCGCTGCAAATCGCGGCAGCGGCTGCCGAAGCCAAGCTCCTGATGGACGAGCACCGGCTCGTTCAGGTCTTTCTCGTTGAAGTTCTTCGCGCAGTCCGCCACGATAACGACCGGAAACTCCAGTCCCTTTGACTTGTGGATGGACATGATGCGCACCGCGCTCCCTGTCGCCTCCGCGCCCACGGTCTGGAAGTCCTCGCCGGTCTGCTCCATGCCGCGCAGCAGGTTCACGAAGCTGAAAAGTCCCCGGAAGCCCTGTTCCTCGAAGGCACGCGCCCGCTCGAAGAACGCAAGCAGGTTGCTTTCGCGCTGTGCGCCGCCGGGCAGCGCCCCGTACAGGCCGAGTGCGCCCGTACGGTCGTAAATCTCCCAGAGGAGGCGGTAAACCGGCTGGTCGCAGGAGAACGCGCGCAGATAATCGAGCTTCTGAAGAAAGCTCTCGGCCTTCGGCATGGTCTCCCGTGCAAGGAGAAGCGCGTCATAAAAGCTCACCGAGCGGTCGGTGAGGCGTATCTCCGCAAGCTCTTCTTCGGTAAAGCCGAAGAGCGGCGAGAGCATGACGCCGATGAGGTCAACGTCCTGCCGTGGATTGTCCACCACGTTCAGCAGCGACACCATCGTGCCAACTTCGTTGGTTTTGAGCAGGCCGCCGCGCTGCTCGGCGGTCGCGGTCACGCCCACGCGCTCGAGCGCCGTGATGTAGCTGCGCGCCTTGGTGCGGGGCGAGCGCATGAGGATCACGATGTCTCCCGCCGTCACCGGGCGCAGCTCGCCGGTCTGCTTGTCCGTCACCGGGAAGCCCTCGTCGAGCAGCTGACGGATGCGCTGCGCCACGAGCCGTGCTTCGAGGTCGGTCTTTTCCGGCGTGTCCTCGTCGCCGCCCGCCGTGTCGAGCAGCAGCACTTCGGTCTGATAGCGTTTGTCCCCAGCCTGTGGATAATAAGCCGCGCCGAGATGCAGCGCCTCGTTGTCGGTATAGACAAGGTCGCCCACGGTTTCGCCCATGACCGCGCGGAAGATATAGTTGCACGATTCGAGCACCGACTCGCGCGAGCGGAAGTTGCGGCCGAGGATGATGCGGCGCGGCTCGCCGTCCTTCGCCTTGTCGGCGTCCTTGTAGGTGCGGTACTTTTCCAGAAAGATGGACGGGTCGGCCAGACGGAAGCCGTAGATGCTCTGCTTGACGTCACCGACCATGAACAGGTTGCGCTCGTCCTTCGAAAGGGCGCGGAAAATCGCGTCCTGCACGGCGTTCGTATCCTGATACTCGTCCACCGCGATTTCGGCGTACTGCGCGGACAGCGTTTTCGCGAGGGCGGACGGCTCTCCGTCCGTATACAGCAGCCGCACCGCGAAATGCTCCAGGTCGTTGAAATCCGCCGCGTTTCGTGCGCGTTTCGCCGCCGTCAGCGCGTCCTCGAAGGCGTTTACCGTGTCGATGAGGGAGAAAAGCGCGGGCGCGGTCAGGCCGCGGTCGAACTCGGCCTCCTCCGCCGTTTCGGTGAGCCATTTGGTCTTGATGTCCTCAGCGACCTTTTTCCACTCCTTGCGCAGCTCCTGCACCATTTTAAGAAACTCTTTGTCCTCGAATTTGCGGGTCGAGCCGAGTTTCGTGTGCGAAATGTCGTGCGCGGCCTTGACGCTCGCGTCCCAGTCGTGCCGCATCAGCGCGTCAAGCAGCCGCCGCGCCTGTACTAAATCGTCCGAGAGCGCCGGAAGATAGGCGTCCTCGACAATCTCCACGCCCGTAACCTCGCTCACCGCGTTTTCGAGGAACGCCATGCCGTGCAGCACGGCCTCCCGCGCCTTTTCCATCAGCACGCGCCCGTGCGGCGTGTCCATGCCGCGCGTATACAGACCGGCGCGCACGTTTTCGAGGAAAGCACGCGGGTCGGGGTGCGCCTGAATTTTGTCGTAGGTCGCGAGAATGACCTCGCCCAGACGCTTGTCATCGCGTCCCGCCGTCAGCAGGTCGCTCAGCGCCAGAAATTTGCTGTCCGCCTGCTCATAGCACGCTTCGAGCACCTCTTCGAGCACCTCGCCGCGCAGAATGCGGCTCTCGTTTTCGTCCATCAGGCGGAAATCGGGCGCAATGCCGAGCGCCGCCGCCTGCTCGCGGGCAAGCGACATACACAGCGAATGCACGGTCGTGATTTTCGCGCGGTGCACGAGAAAGAGCTGACGCCGCAGACGGGCCGAACCCGGCTCCTTCGCCACCGCCGAGGCGATGGCCGCCGCGATTCGCTCGCGCATTTCGGACGCCGCCGCCTTGGTGAAGGTCACGAGAAGCAGCTGCGTGATGTCGATGGGGTTTTCGGGGTCGGTCACGCGCCGCAGCACGCGCTCGGTCAGCACGGCGGTCTTGCCCGAACCGGCCGCCGCCGAAACGAGCAGCGAGCCGCCCCGGTTTTCTATCGCGTTTTTCTGTTCACTTGTCCACTCAGGCATTGTCGTCACCTCCCAGAAGCTCCCATACGTCCTCGTCGCTCAGCGCCTTGAGCGGACGGTCCTTATCTCCTGCCGTTTCGTCGAAGTGGCAGGCGGCGCGGTAGTCGCAGAAGTCGCAGGACACGCTCTTTCTGTCGCGGCGGCAGGGCGACGCCTCAACATTGCCGCGCCGCAGCTCCGCGCCCATTTCGAGCAGCTTTTTGTGCGTATACCGCGCAAGTCTGCCGAATTTCGCAAGGTCCGCCACCGCAGACTTCGGGTCGAGCACCTTGTCGTCCTCGCCCTTGACCTTTTTCAGCTTGATGGGGATAAAGCGGCCCTTGTCCTCGATGCCCTGCTCCATCGCGTCGAGCAGCGACATATCCTCGCTCAGCAGTCCCGAACGGACGAGCGCCGCCTCCTTTTTCGCGCGAAGCTCCTCCTCGGTCAGCGCACGGTCGCCGTCGAGAATATCGTCGCGCACCGGTACGTACAGCACGCCCGCCGGGACGATTTCGTTCAGCTCCTCGCCGAGCTTTTCGCGGTAGCGGTCGAGTCCTTCCTCCTGAAGCGCGTACAGATAGATGATGAGCTGCATATTCAGGCCGTACCAGATGTCGGAGAGTGAAAACGACTTCCTGCCGCTCTTGTAGTCCATGACGCGCAGATACAGCCGTCCGTCGCGGATATAGCCGTCCACGCGGTCCACCGTGCCGGTGAGGGCGACCGAAACGCCGTCCTCCTCGCATCTGACCGGCGGAAGATCGCCGCCGCGCGAGAAATTCACCTCGTAGTCGATCGGGCGGAACTCGGAAACGCGCAGCTCTTCGAGCACGTTGTCGAGGATCTCCTGCACGCTCTTGACCAGACGGTTGAACAGGTAGCGGAACCGCGCCGTTTTGTTCGCAAGTCCGCCGAGTTCTTCGCGGATGTACTGCTCGACCGCCTCGCGGCACGCACGGGCGGCGGTCTGTTTATCGGCACGGGCCGCGCCGCCCTCGATTTTCCCGAGAGAGGCAAGCGCGTGCTCTAAAACGTAATGGATGAACGTGCCGGCTTCAGGCGCGGCGAACGCCGCCGGGCGGCGCACCTTGGCCTTGAGGCCGTACTGGAAGAAGTAGGCGCTCGGGCAGGTGAAGAATTTGTCCACGCGGGACGCGGTAAGGTTGAGATTTTTTCCGTAAATGCCGTCGATCGTCGCGCGTTCGGTCAGCGGGCCGCGCGTTCTGCGCTGCTGCGCCGCCGCGAGCACCCGCTCGTCGTTCTGATAGAAGGCATACGCCGCCGTGACCGCCGGGGTGCGGTCGCCCGACAGGTAGGCGCAGGCAAGCTCGACCGCCGGACGCTCGGCTTCGAGCCGGTCGCGCACGGTTTCCGTGCGGTGGGTCGTGACGCTGACGCCCGGCAGCAGGCTGCGCACCGTGCCGATAAAATAGCTCGGCCGGGTTTCGCCGCCGCCCGCGTCGCTCGAATGCCACGAGAGCAGCAGTTCTTCGGACGGGCACGAAAGGGCGCGATAAAGGGTTTCCTGCTCCATCAGCAGGCGCTCCTCGCCCGATGCTTTCAGTTCCACGCCGAGCGCGTCCAGCCTGTCGCGTTCGCTGTCGCTGATGAGCGACGCCGAGGACGGGTCTTTCGGGATAAGGCCGTCGTTTACGCCGAGAAGAATGACATATTTGACGTTTTCGCCGCATACGCGCTCGATATTGCCGCAGCTCACGCGGTCGAGCGACACCGGGATGCTGCCGACCGAATAGCCGCCGAGCACCAGACGGAACAGCTGCGCGAAGCGGTCGAGCGTCAGCGGCAGCTCGCTGCGCACCCACGCGAACTGCTCCATGGCGGAAACGAGGATTTCCCACAGCTGGCGGTACTCGTCCGCAAGCTGAAGGCGGCCTGCCTGCTCGTGCTCGGCGGCCCGCTGCTCCATGCGCTGCGGCGCATCCACCGCAAGCAGAAAATCGTAGAGCGCACGCACGCAGTCCGCAGACGGCTGCTCGCCCTTCAGGCGCTCGCGCAGGGCGGCAAACGGCGCGATGGCACGCGCACGCAGCTCGTTCAGCTCGCTCAGCTGTGCCCGGGCGGCGTCATCGAGCGGAATGCCGTAGCCGTCCGGATGCTCGACCCAGTCGCGCTCCCACGCCGCACCGCGTATCTTCCACGTGATGACGTAGTTTTCGAGCCGGTCGATTTCATCGTGCTCCAGACCCGCGAGACCTGTCTTGAAGCAGCCGAACAGCTCCTTGTAGCCAAAATTCGAGCGGACGCTTTCGAGCGCACCCATGACGAGCGCCATCGGCGGACGGGAAAGCAGGTCGGGCTTGTCCGCGAGGAACATCGGGATGTCGTACCGCCCCATCGCCATGGCGAGAGAGGCGCTGTACGGCGCAATATCGCGCGCCGCAACAACGAAATCGCGGTAGCGCGCGCCCTCGTCGCGCACCTTGCGCCGGATATAGGCCGCGGCGTGTTCGCACTCGTCAAAGGGCGATGCCGCCTCGTAGAGCCGGACGCCGGAAGCGTCCTCGTGCGTGCCGCGAACGGGCAGAAGCGCCTCCTCCGCCACGGCGGCAAGTCCTGCCGGACGGGAAAGACGGCTCGCGCCGAGGTTTACGATTTCGGGGCGGCGGTCGTGGCGCTCAGCCATGCGCGTCAGCGTGCGCAGCGTCTTGCAGCCGGTCACGAACACATCGGGCAGTTCGGTGTCGCAGGTGACGGCGGCGGTCAGCGGCACGTTCAGCGACACCATGACCTCAATGATGGCAAGCTCCTGCGGCGTGTAGCTGAGAAAACCGTCCAGATAGACCTCCGCGCCGTCGAGCACGCGGCTCTCCGCGAGGCCGTCCCGCAGACGGGTCAGGCGGTCGCGCGGGTCGGGCAGGCTCTCGTCGCACAGGCTGTCGTACATGGTGAGCAGCTGCGCGAGGTCGGACAGCTTGGCGGAAAGCGCCGCGTCCTCGTCGAGCTCGCTTTCCTCGGACGCGCGGAACAGGGCGTCGGGCGAGACCATGCAGGTCTTGCACTCGTCGATGAGCGAGAGCGCCTCGCCCAGCAGCTCCGGCTTGTCTGCAAGGCCGTTCCACGCGGTCAGACCGAGCTGCACGCGCCGCGCCGCCTCCTGAAGCGTCAGAAGCTGACCCGCCGGGGTGAGCATCTGCTGCGCCAGACCGCCGACCACCGCAAAAACACGGTCGGCAAGCCGCGAAAACGTCAGCACCTCCGCCGTGCGGGCGCCGTGGTTGTGCGTCGCCGCCGCCAGACGGCGCTCCATCTGATGTGAATTCAGTTCGGGGACAAGCAGGATCTGACGCCCCCGGTTTGCTTCTGCCTTTTCCGCGATTTCGCGTAAAATCAGCGTGGTCTTTCCGCTCGCGGCGAGTCCGGTCAGAATACGCATATGAAGTTCCTCCCTCCGTGCGCTTTCGTTTCTCCCATCATACCATGAGGCACCCGCCCCACGCAAGCGGCAGGCCGCTTTTCGCCGGAGGGTTTCGCGCGGATGAACGGCATATCTCTGCGTGCCCGCGCACGGCATTCAAAATGCCGGTAAAATTTCACGAAAACTTTTTTGAAAAAACGCTTGACAATTCCCCGAAATTCGACTATACTAAACAAGCACTTTGCGAAACGGCAAATGCCTCTGTAGCTCAGTCGGTAGAGCAGGGGACTGAAAATCCCCGTGTCGGTGGTTCGATTCCGCCCGGAGGCACCATTTTTCAAATGTGTGTCACAAGACACGCATTTGAAAAATGATACCTTTCGGTCAAGGAATCGAAAGGCGGCTCTTAGAAACAATTCAGTGAATTGTTTCAACCGCCGTGGCTTTGCCCGTAGGCCGACAACCACCAAAATATTTAATGGTTGCCCCGCAGCGAAAGCGATTCCGCCCGGAGAGGTAACGTCGAAGGGATGCAATTTCTTTCGAAAAGCTAAAACTTCTTCACCTCGGTGCAAGCGGGATGTTGAAGTGCAGGAACGCAACCTGCAAACCTAAAAATGCGGCTGTAGCTCATCTGGTAGAGCGCCACCTTGCCAAGGTGGAGGTAGCGAGTTCGAGCCTCGTCAGCCGCTCCATATGGTACCATAGCCAAGCGGTAAGGCGTGGGACTGCAACTCCCTGATCCCCAGTTCGATTCTGGGTGGTACCTCCATAAAAGACTGATGCTTCGGTGTCAGTCTTTTTTGTCGTTCTCCGGAGAAAATACAAGGAAAATGTTGACAAAAATCGGGGAGGGGGGTACTATAATATGGACATACAGTGCACGAAAACGTGTGCGCAAAGGAGGATAATAAGTATGAAAGTGAAAAGAATAGCGGCACTGACCCTTGCAGCGGCGTGCGCGGCGACCGTATTCGCCGGGGCGGCATTCACCGACCAGAGCAGCATCAAGGTGAACAGCAAGGTAATCGACACCCTGACCGAAAAGAACGTCATCAAGGGCTTTGAGGACGGCTCGTTCCAGCCGGACAAGGCGGTAACCCGCGCGGAAATGGCGAAGATGATCTACGTTCTGCGCACGAATGGCGGCACAAGCGCTGCGACATATGCAGAAAAAATGTCTACAAATTTTAACGACGTAAATAACCACTGGGCAAGCGGCTACATTAAATACTGTTACGCCTATGGCATCGTCGCCGGCAAATCGAGTACGGTTTTCGCGCCGGATGCCCCCGTAACTACGGTTGAAGCGGCGAAAATGCTGCTGGTATACTCGGGCGTTGATGCAGCGCAGAGCGGTCTGACCGGTGCACAGTGGAAGGCCAATACGATGAAACTTGCAGATCAGGATGGTCTGCTGAAGGGCGTAGAGGCAGATATTGATGCTCCGCTGCCGCGCCAGTATGCCGCGCAGATGATTTACAACGAACTGGCGTACAGCTTATAAGAAAATACAGCACTCTGAAAAATCCCCTCTTTTAAGGGGATTTTTTCAATCTTAATAAAATCGAAAGAAATTCCCTGCGGAAAACAACAGAAACTTATGGTAAGATAGAAGCATGGAAAGGGGGAGAGAGAAATGGAAAAGCTGAAGGTTCTGGTCGTGGACGACGACCGCGAAATCGTGGACAGCATCGCGATTTTCCTGAAAGCGGATGGCTACGAGGTCGAAAAGGCGTACAACGGACTGGAAGCGCTCGACATCGTGATGTCGCAGACCGTGCATCTCATCGTGCTCGACATCATGATGCCCGAGCTGGACGGCATCAAAACGCTGCTCCGGCTGCGCGAGAGCCGCAACATCCCGGTCATCCTGCTCTCGGCAAAATCCGAGGACGCGGACAAGATACTCGGTCTGACAGCAGGCGCGGACGACTACGTGACCAAGCCGTTCAATCCGTCCGAGCTGGTCGCGCGGGTGAAAAGCCAGCTGCGCCGCTATACACAGCTCGGCGCGATGGAAAAGACCGCGTCCCAGATTGTGATACGAGGTCTGGTGCTCGATACCGAGAGCAAAAGCGTCACCGTGGACGGGGAAGCCGTGCGCCTGACGCCGCTCGAATATAAAATCCTTGAGCTGCTGTGCCGCCATCCGGGCAGGGTCTTTTCGACCGAGGAGATTTACCGGCAGGTCTGGAACGACGACATCGTAAGCGATAACGCGATAGCGGTCCATGTGCGGCATATCCGGGAGAAAATCGAGATAAACCCGAAGGAGCCGCGGTATCTGAAGGTAGTGTGGGGCGTCGGATATAAGATAGAGAGGAGCGAGTGAGCATGAATATCAAGGGGATCTTACGCAGTACGGCGGCAAAAATCATCGCTTTCGCGGGCATTGTGGGGTGCTTTGCGGCGGCGGTGTTCATTGGAGAGAACGCGATTGCCGGATGCGGCCGGGACGGCATGATTTATCAGTTTGAAACGGATTTCTCCCAGTCGAGCTACATGGCCGGGCAGGTGAACAACACGGCGGTAACGCTGGAGGCGGCTCTGGAGGGAGGCGTATCCAGACAGGAGTTCGAGCAGCAGACCCGGGATTTTCCGGGCAGCTACTACGGCGTCATGAACGGAAAGGTGATTTCGAACGCCGAACTCAGCGACAGCGCGACGCAGAACGCGGCGTTTTACCTGATTGCCCGGCCGGACGACGCGACGCAGAGCAATATTTCGTGGTACTATACGCCATTTGACGATGAGCCGATTGACGACAGCTTTGACGATGAGCCGACTGATGAATACAACGTCCGGTCTGATTATCCGCTCGGCACGGTCATCAGGGTGTGCGTCACCTCCGAGCAGGCGGCGCAGTATCAGGAAATATGGAGCGCGCAGAAGAATACGTTCGCGCATACGATTTATATCGTTCTCACGCTGACGGCGGCGGCGCTGCTGCTGTTCGTGTATCTTCTGTTCGTCACCGGACGCCGCCCGGAGGACGAGGAGATGCACCTCGTAACGCTCGACCGTCTGCCGGTCGAGGGGAACGTCCTGCTGTTCTGGAGCGCCTTGGGACTTGCGGGCGGCCTGAATATCGCGCTCACGGCGGAAATCGCGAACGGTTCGAGCGAAATGATGTTCCTGCTGGTGCCGTCTGTCGCGTTCCTGACGGCGGCGTTCGCGTTCGCGCTGGAGCTTACGCTGTCGCTCGTGCGGATTGTTAAGAACCGCAGCTTTGCGCGGCAGTGCTGGTGCGTCCGCTTTGTCCGCTGGTGCCGGCGCGGTGTGCGGGAGGGTACGCGAAAGCTGATGCACCTGCTGACACGCGACTATAAGACGCGCAACGTCCTGCTCCTCTTTTTCGGCTACACGGTCGTTCTGGAGTTTTTGGCTGTGGCATTCGGCGCGGCAGGCGTAGTATTTCTCGGCACCGGATGGTTCCTCGCGGCGGGTTATTTCCTCGCGCGGCGCATTCACGGCTTTGAGCGCATCGTGGAGGCGCTGCATCGGATGCGCGGCGGCGATATGGCATCCCGGCTGACCGATATGCCGGAGGGCGTTTTCGCCGCGATGGCGGAGGACATAAACTCGCTCGGTGACGGGATGCAGGCGGCGGTTCAGAACGAGATCCGCGCCGAGCGCATGAAGACCGAGCTTATCACGAACGTCAGTCACGACCTCAAAACGCCGCTCACGAGCATTCTCAGCTACTCCGACCTGCTCTGCCAGATGGAGCTGACGCCCGAGGAGGCGAACGACTACGCGAAAATCATCCACCAGAAAGGCCTGCGGCTCAAGAACCTGACGAGCGACCTGTTCGAAATCTCCAAGGTGCGCTCGGGCGTGGAGCAGATGAACTGCGAGCGGCTGGACGCGGCCACGCTCGTGCGGCAGGCGCTCGCGGAGCAGGAGAAGGCCATTCAGACGAGCGGCCTTGCGCTCAAGGTGACGCTGCCCGAAAAGGAGCTTCCCATCCGGGCGGACGGCCGCAAGATGAGCCGCGTTCTCGAAAACCTCATCGGCAACTGCGTCAAGTATTCGCTGCACGGCACGCGCGTCTTTATCTCGCTTGCGGAGCGCGACGGGCAGGCTGTGCTTGAGGTCAAGAACACCGCGAACTACGAAATGGACTTCGCCCCCGATGAAATCACCGAGCGCTTTGTGCGCGGCGACGCGGCGCGTTCGACCGAGGGCAGCGGTCTGGGTCTCGCCATCGCGAAAAGCTACACCGAGGCTTGCGGCGGCGCGTTCGAGGTAACGGTGGACGGCGACCTGTTCAAGGTGCGCATCGTGTTCCCGGTCTGCACCGAGTAAAACTGCATAGAAAAACGGAGGGCACAGGAAAAATGTGCTCTCCGTTTGTTTTTGCTTTTGCAAAAGCATTTTTCATATCCGTAGGGCGGGCTGCCCTCAGCCCGCCGCGTCTGCCGGCAGATTATTCAAGATAAATCGCGCTGTCAAGCGCTTCAGTGACGTAGCCGACCATGTGCGCGGCAGGGACGATTTCCTGCATCTCCGCAAGGCAGGCGGCGGCGTCCTTCTCCGGCAGGGCGATCAGCAGACCGCCGCTCGTCTGGGGGTCGTACAGAATATCCTGCATCGGGCGGGGAATGTCGCGCGTGAGCTTGACGCCGGCCTCGGCGTAGTCGCGGTTGCGGTACGCGCCCGAGGGGATAAGACCCATGTCCGCGAAGTCCCACGCCTCGCGGTGGAAGGGCACCTCGTCCGTGCGGATATGCACGGTGACATGGCTGCCCTGCGCCATTTCGAACGAGTGCCCGAGCAGCGCGAAGCCGGTCACATCCGTGCAGCTGTGCACCGGATATTTCACCATGACGTCGCGTGCGGCCTTGTTGAGCGTCGCCATCTGGCGGTAGATGCGCTCCATGAGCGCCGCGTCCGCGAGTCCGCCCCGCGCGGCGGTCGTGATGATGCCGACGCCGAGCGGCTTTGTCAGGATGAGGACGTCGCCCGGCTGTGCGCCGCTGTTCGTGAGCACCTTTTTCGGATGCACGAAACCCGAAACCGCAAGGCCGTAAATCGGCTCCGCGCCCTCGATGGTGTGGCCGCCGGTGATGATCGCGCCGGCCTCGTAGGCCTTGTCGTAGCCGCCGCGCAGAATTTCCTGCACGGTATGCTTCTCCATGTGCGGCGCAAGGCACATGATGTTGAGCGCGAGCTTCGGCTCGCCGCCCATGGCGTAAATGTCGCTCAGCGCGTTCGCCGCCGCGATCTGACCGTAAAGAAAGGGGTCGTCCACGATGGGCGGGAAAAAGTCGGTCGTCTGCACGAGCGCGGTGTTCTCGTCGAGGACATAGACGCTTGCGTCGTCGCTCTTGTCGTAGCCGACGATCAGACGGGGGTCGGTGTGCGTTTTGAAGCCGTCGAGCAGCCGCGCGAGCGTACCCGCGCCGACCTTCGCGCCGCAGCCGGCGCACGAGGCGAGCTTTGTCAGCTTTACTTCGGTTTCCATGGCGTTCCTCCTTGGGGCGGCGCGGCGGAAAAAAACGGCCGCAGACCGCTGGTGTGCCTTTATTATAGCACAAGTTTCCGGCCGGGGCAAAAAAGACTTGTGTTTTGCCGTTTTATCCAGTATAATGATAGAAGTATCTATATGACATTACACAGGGAGGTGTAATCACAATGTTTATGGCACTGGATAAAATGCCCGCAGCAAGCGACTACGGCTCGCTTCTGGCGCAGTTTCTGCCGCTTGTTGTTCTGATCGTCGTTTTCTACTTCGTGCTCATCCGTCCGCAGCGCAAGCGCGACAAGCAGGAGCGCGAGATGCGTAACTCCATTTCGGTGGGTGACGAGATCTCGACCATCGGCGGCTTCATCGGCCGTGTCGTCAGCATCAAGGACGACACTCTGGTCATCGAGTCCTCGAGCGACCGCACCAAGCTCAAGATCTACCGCTGGGCGATCCGCGGCAAGGAAGCTCCGGCTACCGAGGTCGTTGAGGCTCCGAAGGAAGCAAAGAAGTAAGTTCTTCGCATAAAAAAGTATCTTGCCGAATAAGGTTTTATCACTATTCGGCGGGAGGATGGGACATATGAGAAAAACCAATGAGGGCGCGTCACCGGTACGTCTGATACTGCTGGCGGCTTTTGCGGGACTGGCGGCGACGCTCGTTCTGATGCTGATAAGCGCAGCTCTTGTGCATCGCGGAACGCTCGGAGAGGCAATGATCCCGACGATCTCGCTCGCCTGTCTGGCGCTCGGCTGCATGCTCGCCTCGTTCCTCGCGGCGCGGCGTCTGCCGGACGGACGGCTTGCGCTGGCGCTCGCCGGCGGAGCGGTGGTTTTTCTGGTTCTGCTGGCTGTCTGCGCGTTTGCGCTGTCGCAGCCTGTCCGTTTCGGTCGCACAGCCGTCAGTCTGCTCTGTGCAGTCGCGGCTTCGGTGCTCGGCACTGCTGTCGGCATCTATATGCGCACAAAAAATAAACACAGTCATCTGAAAAAGTAGGAGGGAAACATCCATGAAGCACGTATCTACCCTGACCTCTGCAACCCTGAAGCAGACCGCAGCACACGGCGGCTGCGGCGAGTGCCAGACTTCCTGCCAGTCCGCCTGCAAGACTTCTTGCACCGTGGCTAACCAGAAGTGCGAGCACGCTAAGTAATCGCAGATTTCAAATGAGCATGGGCGCGCCTTCGGCGCGCCTTGCGCTTGTCAATAAAATTTACTGTCTGCGAATACCGGGCGTCGCGCGGCAGCGCGCATGAAATACAATCTGCGCAGCAGATTGATAAAAACCGGGAGCATGGCCCAGGCCACCCTCTCTTGCCGCTATGCGGCAATTCACCTTGTGTATCTCGGTTTTTATACTGATAGAGGGAGAAAGTTGCCGCACGGGAACTTTCGGACGTCCGTGTTTTGCAGCGTCAAAACACAGATTGTCGGCAAAACGTCAGTTTTGCGACAGTCCCGGGCGCGCCTTCGGCGCGCCTTGCTATGTATATCGGAGGAAATAACAAGAAATGATCCATCGTTACCAGAAAAAAGGTCTGAACTTTGTCCTGGACGTCAACTCCGGCGCGGTTCACCTGCTCGACGATATCAGCTACGCGGTTTCCGGTCTGATTGACGAAAACATGACCGAAGCCTGCCCCGAGAGCGTCGTCGAGGCTCTGCCGCAGTACAGCGCGGACGACGTGCGCGAGGCTTACGGCGAGCTGTACGAGCTGAAAAAGGCAGGCCAGCTTTTCGCGGAGGACGACTACATCGACGTCAGCCGCTATATCCCGGTCGGCGCACCGGTCAAGGCGCTCTGCCTGCACGTTGCGCACGACTGCAACCTCAGATGCAAATACTGCTTTGCGTCCACCGGCGACTTCGGCCAGGGCCGCAAGATCATGCCGCCCGAGGTCGCGAAGAAGGCCATCGACTTCGTAATCGCGCGCTCGGGCAAGCGCCGCAACATCGAGGTCGATTTCTTCGGCGGCGAGCCGCTGATGGCGTGGGACACCGTCACCCAGACGGTCGATTACGCCCGCTCCATCGAGGAGCAGCACGGCAAGAAGTTCCGCTTCACCATCACTACGAACGGCCTGCTGCTCGACGAGGACAAGCGCAAGTACATCAACGAGAACATGGACAACTGCGTGCTGTCGCTCGACGGCCGCCGCGAGGTCAACGATGAGTTCCGCAAGACCGTCGCCGGCACCGGCAGCTACGACACCATCGTGCCCAAGTTCAAGGCGCTCGTCGATGAGCGCGACCCGAACCTCGACTACTACGCCCGCGGCACGTTTACCTCGCATAATCTGGATTTCGCCGAGGACGTGCTGAGCATCGCGGACGCAGGCTTCGACCGCCTGTCCGTCGAGCCGGTAACGGCTGACCCGGGCTGCGGCTACGACCTCACCGAGGACGACCTGCCGAAGATCGAGGCGGAGTACGACCGCCTGACCGACATCATGCTCGAGCGCAAGAAGGCGGGCAAGCCGTTTACCTTCTTCCACTTCATGGTGGACCTCGACCAGGGTCCGTGCGTTGTCAAGCGTCTGCGCGGCTGCGGCGCAGGCTACGAGTACGTCGCGGTCACCCCGGACGGCGACATCTATCCCTGCCACCAGTTCGTCGGCAAGGAAGAGTTCAAGCAGGGCAGCGTGCTCGACCAGTCCTTCAACATGGACATCGCGCAGAAGTTCGCCGGCATGAACATCTATTCGCGTCCCAAATGCCAGAAGTGCTGGGCGAAGTTCTACTGCTCGGGTGGCTGCTCGGCGGCAAATTACAACATGAACCACGACATGAACGACTCCTATGACCTCGGCTGCGAGATGGAGCGCAAGCGTCTGGAATGCGCAATTTACCTGAAAGCCATGGAGAAAATGAGCGCTGAATAAGCAAAATGACGAATTATAAAAAGATTGCGTAAAATCCGTTGCGTAAAGCGCCGGGGGTGCGTATAATTTCTTTTGTATTAAAATTCTCTCGATAAGGAGATGATATTATGCCGCAGAATGTTCTGGTATCCGTGCTGGGTGACGGAAAATATCTGACCGCACTCGTCCGTGCCATTCTCGAAAAGAACATTATCCCGACGAAGTTCCTGTTCCTGTCCGCTAAGAATGAGGCTTCGGTTCAGGCCGCAGCGGGTTATGACGTAACGGTGTGCGACGACGATCTCGCAGCCGTTCTCAAGAGCGAAATTGTCATCGTAACTGCGTCCAAGCGCGAAATGCCGACCGAGCTGGCGAAGATTTCGAGCAGCTCGCAGAAGCGCGTTGTTGTATCCGTCTGTGACAACGAAAAGGTCGATCTCTCGTACCTCAGCGAGCGCATCGTCGCCGCGACCGAGCTGATGGCCGCCGTGCTGCATCGAGATGAGGACGGTTCGCTGCACGCGAGCTACGAGGCCAGCAAGCTGGCGCGTCCGTTCCTGTGCAAGCCGGCGCGTGACATCGTGGACGCGATGTGCGACCTCGTAAACGCAGAAGCGTAAGAGTTCTAACCGGATGAAACCGGGAATATGCTGTTCTATGATTTCCGAAAGGGGAAAGACGTATGAACAAAAGGCATATTCCCGGTTTTTTTGATGCCCTCGCGCGGACGCCGTCGTTCGCGTTCCTGTGCACGATGCTGATGTGCGGCGCGGCGGCGGGCGGCCTGACCGGCCTGTACGCGGCGGAGGGGGACAGTGCGTTCGAGCTGACGAGCCTGCTGCGGGCGCTTCCCGGACAGGCAGGGAAAAGCATTCTCTGCGCGGTGCTGTGGCTCGTGCTGGCGCTCCCGGCGGCGTTCATCCGCCCCGCGCCGCTCTATCTCTCCGGACTTGCCGCCGCGCGCGGCTTCGTGCTTGCGCTTTGCCTTGCGGCTGCGGCTGTGCAGGGGGAGGGGGTCGCCGTCATGGCGGCGCAGGCCGTTCCGGCGGTGCTGAGCGTTGCCGCCCTGCTCGCGGCGCTGACGCTTCTCTGGGAGTGCACGCAGGGGGCGCTTCCCTGGGCGAAAAGCCGCGCCCCGTTCCTGCTGTGCATGGCTTTGGCCGCTCTGAGTGCGCTGCTGCGCGTGCTTTTTGCGGTTTTACTGGGCGAATAACGGAATTTCGATTGCAATTTTTACTTAGGTATGCTAATATTTAGTCAGCTGAAAAATCGAAGGGCGGTGACGAAAAATGGCAGATGCGGAGCGGATCAATGACTTTCTGGTGGACGCCTACGGGCGCATCAGCAAAATAGAAGAACGCGCGATGACGACCGGCCTCGGCAGCGCCATTTCCATCACCGAGATACACATCATCGAGAAAATCGGCCTGACCGAACCCGCACGCATGAGCGAAATCGCCCATCTGCTCGGCGTCACGCTCGCGACGCTGACCGTTGCCTGCGACAAGCTCGAAGCGAAAGACCTCGTGCGCCGCGCACGCAGCCGCACCGACCGCCGCGTGGTTCACGTGACGCTGACGCCGCGCGGACGCGCCGTTTACGAGTACCACCGTTCGTTCCACGAGCGCATGATTTCGTCCATTCTGGACACGCTTTCGCCCGAACAGAGCGCGGTTCTGGCGCAGAGCCTTGAAAAATTGCAGGACTTCTTCAATCGCGAGGAAGCCGCTGCCGAAGGGGAAACCAATGGATAATCTGATATTCTGCCTCAACGCGACCGTGCCGATTTTTGCAATCATCCTGCTCGGGCGGCTGCTGCGAGGCCGGAACTTTTTTTCGCCCAAAACGCTGACCGAGATAGACAAGCTGTCGTTCAAGGTGCTGCTGCCGCTGCTGCTCTTTCAGGACATCGCCGCCGGACGCATCACCGAGCAGTTCGACCCGAAGTTCTTCTTTTTCTGTGCCGGCGTAACGGCGCTGTACTTTTTCGCCATCTGGGCGGGCGCGGCGCTGTTGCTCCGGGATAAAAGCATGGTCGGCGCGTTCACGCAGGGCGCGTTTCGCGGCTCGCAGGCCATTCTCGGCGTTGCATTCGTGCAGAATCTGTACGGAAGCGCCGGTCTTGTGCCGCTCATGATCGTCGCGAGTGTGCCGCTTTACAACATCTTTTCCGTGCTCGTTCTGACCGTGACCGCGCCGGGCGCAGGCGCGACCGACCATCGCGGCATGGTGGTGCGGACGCTGCGCGGCATCATCACCAACCCGATCATTCTCGGCATTCTCGCCGGTCTACCGTTTTCGCTGCTGTCCATCGACTTCCCGCCTATGGCGGACAAGTTCCTCGGCATGCTCGGCGGCTGCGCGACGCCGATGGCGCTGCTGAGCATCGGCGCGAGCTTCGAGGGCGCGAAGGCCATCAAGAAGCTCGGCCCGACCTGCGCCGCGACCTTCATCAAGCTCATCCTGCTGCCGGTCATTTTCCTGCCGATCGCGGTGCACATGGGCTTCCGCGAGCAGGCGCTTGTCGCCATCGTCATTCTGTGCGGTGCGCCGAGCACGGTCTCCGGCTACGTCATGGCGAAAAACATGGGCGCGGACCACGTGCTCTCGTCCTCGATCATCGTGCTGACGACCGTGCTGAGCGCGATTACGCTGACGCTGACGCTCTTTATCCTCAAGTCGCTCGCGCTGATTTGACATTATCCCTTTTCTCTGATATGATGAAGCTGTCAATGCCAGAGAAAAGGGATTTTTTTACCCGGAAACAGAGAGAAAAGAGGGAGAAACAGTGCTGACCTATCATCTTGAGCCGAGCAGCGGCACGCCGCTCTATGAACAGCTCTACCGCGCGGTGCGCCGCGACATCATGGACGGGACCCTCGCGGGCGGCACGCGCCTGCCGAGCAAGCGGCAGCTCGCTGCGAATCTCCGCATCAGCCAGATTACGGTCGAAACCGCCTACGGTCAGCTGGCCGCCGAGGGATACATCGTTTCCGCGCCGCGCCGCGGCTACTTCGTGCAGGAGCAGATCGCGCCGCCGCCCGCCCCGCACACCGAAATTACGCACAAGCCTGTGGACAAACGCCAGCGAACCGAGCAGTTCGACTACGATTTCAAAACAAATATCGTGGACAACGGCTGCTTTCCGTTTTCGACCTGGGCGCAGCTTTCGAGGCGCGTGCTGAGCGAATACTCGGCGCGGCTGCTGGAGGCGACCGACCCGCGCGGCGCGCTTTCGCTGCGGCAGGAGATTGCGCATTACCTGCATGACTTCCGCGGCATCACGGTATCGCCCGAGAACATCGTGGTGGGCGCCGGTCTGGAGTACCTCATCGGCCTGCTCATTCAGCTGCTCGGCCCGGGACACGTGTACGCCGTGGAGAACCCCGGCTACCGCAAGCTCTACCAGATCGTCACGCAGAACAGCGCCCCCATCCGGCCGATTCCGCTCGACAAGAGCGGTCTGCGTGCGGATGTGCTGAGCGAAAGCGACGCCTCGGTCGTCTATCTCACGCCCTCGCACCATTTTCCGCTCGGCACGGTCATGCCGGTCGCGCGGCGGCTCGAACTGCTCCGCTGGGCGGCGGGGCGGCCCGGGCGCTACATCATCGAGGACGACTACGACAGCGAGTTCCGCTATGCCTCGCGCCCCATTCCGGCGCTGCGCGACCTCGACCGAGAGGGCCGCGTCATCTACATCAACACGTTCTCGCGCAGCCTCGCGCCCGGTCTGCGAATCGGCTATCTCGTGCTGCCGGATGCGCTCATGATGCGCTACCGCGAGCGGTTTTCGCTCTATTCTGCGACCGTTTCCAGCTTCGACCAGCAGACGCTTGCCGCGTTCATGCAGTCGGGCGGCTTCGAGCGCCATATCAGCCGCAGCCGTAAGGTCTATCAGGCGCGGCGCGATGCCCTGATGGCAGCGATAGAGCGTGAGTTTTCCGCGCTTCCGCACGAAATTTCGCGCTCGGAGGCAGGTTTACACCTGCTGCTGCATATGCGCAACGGAATGCTTGAGCGGGAGCTTGTCGAGCGGGCGCGGATGGCAGGCGTGCGAGTTTACGCGCTCTCGTCGTACTACACGCCGCCCGTCCGGCCGCCGCGCGCGACGCTCGTTCTCGGCTACGCTGGCATGACCGAGCAGCAGATAGACGAGGCGGTTGCGAGACTCCGGCAGGCGTGGACGCGGCCCGTGTGAAAAAATTTCTTGACATTCCAGGAACTGCGCTCTATACTGAAAGAGCAAGCAAGGGTGCCGTGATGAACGGCTGAGAGGGCGAGAGCCTAACCTTTTGAACCTGTTGGTTAGTACCATCGTAGGGAAGCTGTCGCATCAATCGAAATTCAATGCCCCGGTTTTACCGAAATGGTAGACCGGGGCATTTTTGTATGCCGCGAAGCGACTTTGCGGCGAAAAGAAAGGAAGGATGAGCATGAAAGTCAACGGAGAAGAACGAGCCGTTCCCGCGGAGGGAACCGTGCTGGCGCTGCTGCGCGAGCTGGGGCACGACCCGCAGCGCGTCGCGGTCGAGAAGAACGGCAGTATCGTGCCGAGGGCGGCGTTCGCTGAGGAAAAACTCGCAGACGCGGACCATCTGGAGGTTGTGTGCTTTGTGGGCGGCGGCTAAGACTGTCGCAAAGCTGACGCTTTGCCGACAATCTGTGTTTTGACTTCGCAAAACACGGACGGAGAAAAGTTCCTATGCAGAAACTTTTCTCTCTCTAGAGGTATAAAAACCGAGGTACACGCCCCCGGTTTTTTTGAATTTGCTTTGCAAATTCTATTTAATGCGCGCTTCCGCGCGGGAGCAGGGAAACGGAGGGCATTTTGCCGCTCGGACAGAAAAAGCGCTATGTTCCGCGTTCCTGCGCACGAAGGACAGGAGAACCTACATGATTTTAACCAGAGAACAGCTGCATGATGCGCTCGTGGAGAGACACGGCGCGGAGATACAGAAAAAACTTGACGGCGCGACGGTCGGCATCGCCGGACTCGGCGGACTCGGCTCCAATCTTGCCGTGTTTCTCGCCCGTCTGGGCGTGGGGCACATGATTCTCGTCGATTTCGACGTTGTGGACATCACCAACCTCAACCGCCAGCATTACACGATGAAGGATCTCGGCGTGCCGAAAACGCTCGCGCTCGTCGAGCAGCTCGAAGCCATCAACCCCTATCTGACCTACGAAACCTACACCGAGCGCGTCGTTCCGGCGAACGTCGAGCGGCTGTTTTCCGGCTGCGATGTGATCGTGGAGGCGTTCGACAAACCCGACCAGAAGGCGATGCTGATCGAAAACGTGCTGACAAAGCTTCCGGAAAAGCCGCTCGTTTCGGGCAGCGGCATGGCAGGCTACGGCTCGGCCAACCTCATCCGCACGCAGAAGCGATTCGGCCATCTGTACCTGTGCGGCGACGGCACGAGCGACGTTGCGGACGGCCTCGGTCTGATGGCGCCGCGCGTGGCGGTCTGCTCCGCGCACGAGGGCACCATGGTGCTGCGCCTGCTGATTGGCGAAACCGAACCGTAACTGTCGCGGAACGGATAGTCCGGCGCTCCCTCGGACAGGCATTTCCTCTCCGGGTATCCCGCCGCGCTCACCGCTTTCCGGGCAAAACAAAGCCGCCCTTTCGGGCGGCTATATGTACGAAATTTACTTTTCGTCCTTCGGAAGCTCGGAGGCGCAGTGTGCGCACTTGACGGCTTCGATCGGAATTTCGCTGCAACAGAACGGGCACTTCTTCGTGGTCGGTGCGGCCGGTGCTTCCGGCTTCTTGCCGATAGAGAGCAGCTTGTTGACGCCCTTGAGCAGGCAGAACAGCACGAACGCCATGATGAGGAAGTTGATAACGGACGTCAGAAAAGCGCCGTAGCGGAGCTCGATGCCGCCGAGGCTGAGCACAAAACCGCTCAGATCCGTGCCGCCGGCAAGACCGAGGATCGGGTTGATGAGGTTTTCGGTCAGCGAGGTCACGATGGTCGTGAACGCGCCGCCGATGATGACACCGATCGCCATGTCCATTACGTTGCCGTGCAGCGCAAAGGCCTTGAACTCTTCGATAAACTTTTTCAATTTGTTCACCCCATTTACATTATAAACCTTAGTTTACACGCTTGACCGTGACGGGTCAAGGCACAAAAGGAGATTTTTATTATGACAGATAAGCTGATTCTCGGCGGACACGAATTTAACAGCCGCTTCATCCTCGGTTCGGGCAAATACTCGCTCGAACTCATCAACGCCGCCGTCAAGAACGCAGGCGCGGAAATCATCACGCTGGCGCTCCGCCGCGCCAATCAGGGCGGCACGGCAAACATTCTGGACTACATCCCGGAGGGCGTAACGCTCCTGCCGAACACCTCGGGCGCACGCACCGCAGAGGAGGCCGTCCGCATCGCCCGTCTGTCGCGCGAGTGCGGCTGCGGCGATTTCGTCAAAATCGAAATCATGCGCGACAGCAAGTACCTGCTCCCTGACAATCAGGAAACCATCCGCGCGACCGAAATTCTCGCGAAGGAAGGCTTTGTCGTCATGCCGTATATGTACCCCGACCTGTACGCGGCGCGTGACCTCGTGAATGCGGGCGCGGCCTGCGTCATGCCGCTCGCGGCCCCCATCGGCACGAACAAGGGCCTCGCAACGCGCGACTTCATCAAGATCCTCATCGACGAAATCGACCTGCCGGTTATCGTTGACGCCGGCATCGGCCGTCCGTCGCAGGCGTGCGAGGCGATGGAGATGGGCGCGGCGGCCATCATGGCGAACACCGCAATCGCGACCGCCGGCGACATCCCGGCGATGGCAGAGGCGTTCAAGCACGCCATCGAGGCGGGCCGCACGGCGTATCTCGCGGGTCTGGGCCGCGTGCGCGACACGGCTTCCGCCTCCTCGCCGCTGACCGGATTTCTTCAGGACTGAGCAGGGCAGGAGGGATATTTGTCATGGAAAACGAAAAAACCGAAATCATTTCCGCAAAATACATCACCGCCGAGACCGACCACATGGCGTATCAGCCGGGCATGGACAACATCGGCTCGGAAATCCAGGACGAGGTCATTTCGCGCATGAACGCCTATGACGCGGACAGCTACACCGCGGCCGATGTGCTGCGTGCGCTGCGCAAGGAGGTTCTCGCGCCCGAGGATTTCGCGGCGCTGCTGTCGCCTGCCGCTCTGCCGTTTCTCGAGCAGATGGCGCAGCGGGCGCAGCTGGAAACGCGCAAGCACTTCGGCAACTCGGTGCAGATGTTCACGCCGCTCTATATCGCGAATTACTGTGAAAACTACTGCATCTACTGCGGCTTCAACTGCCACAATAAAATCCGCCGTGCAAAGCTCGATATGGACGAGGTCGAGCAGGAGCTGAAAGCCATCGCGGACACCGGATTGCAGGAAATCCTGCTGCTGACCGGCGAGAGCCGCACCATGTCGCCGGTTTCCTATATCGGCGAGGCGGTCAAGCTCGCACGCAAATACTTCCGCGTCATCGGCATCGAAATCTATCCGCTGAACGTGGACGAGTACGCTTATCTGCACGAGTGCGGCGTGGATTACGTGACCGTCTTTCAGGAGACCTACGACGACCAGAAGTACAAGACCCTGCATCTCGGCGGTCACAAGCGCATTTTCCCGTACCGCCTGAACGCGCAGGAACGCGCCATCATGGGCGGCATGCGCGGCGTCGGCTTCGCGGCGCTGCTCGGCCTGTCCGACTTCCGCCGCGATGCCTTCGCGACCGGAATGCACGCCTACCTGCTTCAGCGCAAGTACCCGCACGCGGAGATCGCGTTCTCCTGTCCGCGTCTGCGCCCGATCATCAACAACGACAAAATCAACCCGAAGGACGTCCACGAGCCGCAGCTGCTTCAGGTCGTCTGCGCGTACCGCATCTTCATGCCCTACGCCTCCATCACCATTTCGACCCGCGAGCGCGCCGGTTTCCGCGACAACATCATCGGCATCGCCGCAACCAAGATTTCGGCAGGTGTCGATGTCGGCATCGGCGGCCACTCCGGCGAGGAAAAGGGTGACGAGCAGTTCGAGATTTCGGACGGCCGCTCGGTGGACGAGGTGTATAACGCCATCTGCGAGCACGGTCTCCAGCCGGTCATGGCGGATTATCTGTATGTCTGACGGGAATAATTCTCGCATTTTGCCGAGTCCTCTGTTATAATGAACTGTACCAAGAGGATTTTCACCGCTTTCCGGGCGGTTTCGACAAGGAGGATATTTACATGAGCATGAACGGCATTCTGCCGGCGCCCGAGGACATCAAACGAGTCAAGGGCCTCGGTTTTCTGCACGACAAGACCACAGCGGACTGCTTCAACGCGCGTGTCATTACGCGCAACGGCCGCTTGCAGGCGGACGAGATCCGCGCCATTGTAGACGCGGCGGAGAAGTTCGGCAGCGGCGAAATCGCCATGACCACCCGCCTGACCATCGAGGTGCAGCGCATTCCGTTCCGGAATATCGAGCCGTTCTGCGCATTCCTCGCGGAGCACGGTCTGGAAACCGGCGGCACGGGCGCAAAGGTGCGTCCGGTGGTGGCCTGCAAGGGCACGACCTGCCAGTACGGCCTCATCGACACGGTTGCGTTTTCGCGCACCATTCACGAGCGCTTCTATAAGGGCTGGCACGACGTTAAACTGCCGCACAAGTTCAAAATCGCGGTCGGCGGCTGTCCAAATAACTGCGTCAAGCCTGACCTGAACGACCTCGGCGTAATCGGTCAGCGCGTGCCGTCGCACGACCTTTCGAAGTGCCGCGGCTGCAAGGTCTGCCAGATTGAAAAGGCGTGCCCCATCGGCGCAAGCGTGCTGGGCGAGGGAAAGCTCGCGTGGGACAGCGAGATGTGCAACCACTGCGGACGATGCGTGAACAAGTGTCCGTTCGGCGTGGTCGGCACGGAAAAGTGCGGCTACGCGGTCTATATCGGCGGCCGCTGGGGCAAGCGCACCGCACAGGGACGGATGCTCGCGCACGTGTTTACGAGCGAGGAAGAGGTGCTCGAGGTCATCGAGCGGGCGCTGACGCTGTTCCGCGATGAGGGAATCGCCGGCGAGCGCTTCTCGGACACGGTAAGCCGCCTCGGCTTCGAGAACGTGCAGAAACGCCTGCTGGGCGAGTAATCTCCCTCCGGGGGGAGAGCGGCCCCCAAAATGCCCTCCGAGGGCAGACGCGAAATTTTCTGCCGTTCCTGCGGCGTTGGACGCAGGAGGCGAGATAGACCCCATTCCCATGGGTGGGGAGTTGCTGCCGGGCGGCAGCCGGGGCATTGCAAAAGGGGGTACAGGACACCCATAAAGACGGGGTTTCGGCCGTAGCCCACTAAACCTTATTCCCGCGCCGTGCGCGGATTAAATGAGCGCTATACCCCCTCTTGCGACTCCCCCTGACCTTCCGGTCTGCTGCGTAAGCTGAGCTTCGCAGCTAATAAGCGGGGGACGCAATTAAGACTGCTCTATTATTTGGGGCGTACTGCCGCCGTTTGGGGATGGCTTCGCGCGTCTTTCCGCGCATACAAGTGCGCGGCAGCGGGGTGCAGGGGGATATGAGGCGCTGCGCGCAGCTTTCTCCACAGGCTTGTGTAAAAGTCGGAGGATTAACAAAAAGACGGAATTTGTCTTTCCGTCTGTGCCGCCGTATGCTATACTGAACGAAACAGCACTATGTATTTTTATCAACCGTTTGTTTTCTGTGAGGAGGAAACGCTATGTTATTCAAAAAGCAGGTGGCGTCGGTCGGCTCGATGGCGGAGTCTGATCGCATTGTGAAGCTGCTGGGGCAGAGCGGCATCACGGCCTATGTCAAGTCGAAGGACAACTTCTCGGGTGGTCTGTTCGAGAACCGCCGCGGCGCAGGCACATTCGGCATGGACGCACAGGCGCGGTTCCTCTACCAGATTTACGTCAAAAACGACGATTACGAAAAGGCCAAGAGCATTCTGGGCTGATTTCATCCGGGCACTCACGAAAAATGTGGGTGCCTTTTCTGTTTGCCCTCTCCCTCGCAGGGAGAAAAATCCGTCCCCCCCCCAATCCCATCGACATTTCGCTTCCCCGGTGGTATACTGAATATATCTTTGGAAAAATGAGAGGTATCACCCATGTCCGAGAGCGTCATGACACATATAATCGCGCGTATCCGCACGGATTTCCCGACCAAGTTCGGCATTCCGCGCCAGAGCGGTCTGGCCGATGTGCCGGCGCGCATCGTTTTCGAGCCGGAGTACCGCAACGCGGATGCGCTGCGCGGCATCGAGGAATATTCCCACCTCTGGCTCATCTGGCAGTTTTCCGAGGCGGTTCGTGATACGTGGAGCCCGACCGTCCGGCCGCCCAAGCTCGGCGGCAACCGCCGCGTCGGCGTGTTCGCGACCCGCTCGCCCTTCCGCCCCAACGCCATCGGTCTGTCCTCGGTGCGCCTGCACCGCGTGGAATACGGCACGAGCGAGGGCGCGGTGCTGTATATTTCGGGCGCAGACCTGATGGACGGCACGCCGATTTTCGACATCAAACCCTATCTCGCCTACACCGACTCGCATCCCGAGGCGTCCGGCAGCTTCGCGCTCACGGGCGATGCGGTTCGCGTGGAATGCGCCGAGGGCGTGCTCGATGCCCTGCCGCAGGACAAGTGCGAAACGCTGCTGCGCGTGCTCGCGCAGGACCCCCGTCCCGGCTATCAGCACGAGGCGGGCCGCGTTTACGGCTTTCCGTTCGGCGGCTTCGAGGTGCGCTTCACGGTCGCGGACGGCGTGCTGACCGTGCTCTCGGCCGAAAAAGCGTGAAACGGTTTAACAGATTGTTAATGCTTTTCCGCGTCTGTTGCGGTATAATTAAAATAGATATTTCTATCGAAAGCAGGGGGGAGAACTATGCCCAAGAAAATACTCATTGTCGAGGACGAGGCGAACATCCGCGAGCTGCTGCGTCTGTACCTCGAACGCGAGGGTTACACCGTCCTTGAGGCCGAAAACGGCGTTGAGGGCATCAAGAAATGGAAATCGGACAAGCCGGATATGCTGCTGCTCGACGTGATGATGCCGGTCATGGACGGCTGGGAGGTCTGCAAGGAGATCCGCGCCGAGAGCGACGTGCCCATCATCATGCTGACCGCCAAGGGCGAGACCGCCGACCGCGTTTCCGGTCTGGAAATGGGCGCGGACGACTACATCGTAAAGCCGCTCGAAATGCCGGAGGTCATTGCCCGCGTGCGTGCCGTGTTCCGCCGCATCGCGCCCGACGACGCACCCGAGAAGCTGACCTTCGACAACCTCGTTATCGACAAGCAGGCGTATGACCTTGTTATCAAGGGCAAGCGCGTGGATGCGCCGCCGAAGGAAATCGAGCTGCTCTATTTCCTCGCGTCCAATCCCAACCGTGTGTTCACCCGCGCCCAGCTGCTCGACGAGGTATGGGGCTTCGACTACTTCGGCGACACCCGCACGGTCGATGTCCATGTCAAGCGTCTGCGTGAAAAGCTCGAGGGCGTTTCCGACAAGTGGGAGGTAAAAACGGTCTGGGGCGTCGGCTACAAGTTCGAGACCAAGGAGTAACCGATGAGAAGACGCAGTTTTTTCTTCAAGGAATACCTTTCGCACTTTATCCTCATCGTGGTTGCGTTCGCGCTTGCGGGCGGCGTATTCTATTACCAGATGAGCAGCTATGCCCTCCGCGCCAAGCAGGCCGAGCTGCGCACCACGGTGCAGAGCCTCGCCGAGCAGAGCAAGCTCATGCAGGGCACGGACTCGGACGTTATCCGTGAGCTGTATATGCTTTCGATTGCGCGTATCGCCAAGGAGGACGAGCTTACCGTGCTCGTCACGGACGATAAGGGCGACGTGCAGATGGCGGCACAGCCGAACGGCGCGTCCTACACCATCAGCGGCTACCATGTGCCGAGAGAGATCGTCGAGGACGTTACGAAAAACGGCAGCTATGCGGCGGTCGGTTCGGTCGGCGTGCTGACCGAGGCCACGAGCTACACGGTCGGCAGCTGCGTGCGCGACAGCGAGGGCAGCGTGGCGGCGCTTATTTTCGTGTCCTGCCAGGACCCGGCGACCGCAGGCGTTGTGCGCCACTCGACCCAGACGCTCGTGCTCATTCTGCTCGTGACGCTTGCTGTCATGCTCATCATCTCGTTTATCCTGTCCCAGCACATCACGCGCCCCATCAAGAACATCGCAGCGGCGGCGAAGGAATTTGCCTCCGGCAACTTTGATGTGCGCGTGCCTGAGGACAACCGCTGCTACGAGATAGACGAGCTTGCGGTTTCGTTCAACAACATGGCGCGCGACCTCGACCAGCTCGAAGAGCTGACGCGCGGCTTTATCTCCAACGTCAGCCACGAGTTCAAGACCCCGATGACGACCATCGGCGGCTTTGTGGACGGCATGATCGACGGCACCATCCCCGAGGACCAGCGCGACAAGTACCTGCACATCATCGCGGAGGAAACGCGCCGCCTGTCCCGCATGGTCAACCGTATGCTCGATGCGGCGAAGATCCAGTCGGGCGAGCTGCTGCTCAGCCCCGCGCCGTTCGATTTTTCGGCCATGACGAGCCAGATCATTCTCTCCTTCGAGCAGAAGATCGAGAAAAAGAAGCTGGAGGTAGAGTGCGAGCTTGACGACCGGCTGATCGTCATGGGCGACCGCGACCACCTGTACCGTGCGGTGTACAACCTCGTGGACAACGCGGTGAAGTTCATCGACGAGGGCGGCAGGCTGACCCTCAAGGCGCACCCCGAGGGCGACTTCTGTGCGTTCTCCATCTCGAACACCGGCACGGGCATCTCTGCGGAGGACCTGCCGCACGTATTCGACCGCTTCTACAAGGCGGACCGCTCGCGCTCGATGGATAAAACCGGCGCGGGCCTCGGTCTGTACATCGTCAAGAATATCATCAATCTCCACGGCGGCGAGATTTCCGTCCGTTCGGACGGCGGCGAAACCGAATTTGAGTTCACCCTGCCGCTCGCGAAGATATAAAGCGATAACGTGATAAAACGAAAGGCTCTGCCGAAAGCGAACGGCGGAGCCTTTCTGTATGTCCGACGGTATGGAGTCCCTCAACGTTGCAGCGGTCTGTTTTATCCCTCCTGCGTGGCAGGGTTCACTGAACATCTGTTTTCTCCCTCCCGTAGGGCGGGGTGCCCTCACCCCGCCGTGTAACGGCAGGTTGTATCCCTCCCGTAGGGCGGGATGACCTCATCCCGCCGCGACACTGACGCAAATCAAATGGAATATAACAAAAGGCCCCGCCAAATCGAATGGCAGAGCCTTGATATTGTTCTGTTTTACCAGCCGAAGTAGGAAAACGGGGAGGAATAGCCGCCGCCGAAGCTGCCGCCGCCGAAGCTGCCGCCGCCGAAGCTGTCGTAGCCGTTGCCGTAGCCGCTGCCGGAATTGTCATTCTGGTTCTGCTGCTGCTGGGTAGCCGCCGCCGGGTCGTCGCCCTCAAGGTCGTGCGCATCGGTCAGGGTGATGGTGAGGTTGATGGTCTTGTCCTCGGAGATGCGGTAAACCGAAAGCGTCAGCTTGTCGCCGGCCTTCTTGTCGGCCTTGACGGTGTTTACCTCGTCCATGGTCGGGGTCGGGGTGCCGTTAACTGCGGTGATGACGTCGCCGACCTTCAGACCCTCGGAAGCCGCCTTGGCGCGGGAGTCGATCGAGTAGACCTGTACGCCGGAGATGCTGCCGTCCTGGGAGGAAACATTGCGGCCGGTGATGCCGATGGACGGACGGCCGGAAACGTAGCCGTTCTTGATGATCTCGTCTACGATGTCCTTCGCGGTGTTGATCGGGATAGCGAAGCCCATGCCCTCAACGGTCGCGCTGCCGAAGGCGTTGCCGGACAGCTTCGCCGAGGTGATGCCGACGACCTGACCGTACTTGTTGATGAGCGCGCCGCCCGAGTTGCCGTTGTTGATGGAAGCGTCGGTCTGGATGAGGCTCATGACACGGTCATTGACCGTGAGGTCGCGGTTGATTGCGGAGATACGGCCGCCGGTGATGGTGTTCGCGAACTGAACGCCGCCGGGGGAGCCGATGGCGTAAGCATATTCGCCCGGTTCCAGCTGGTCGGAGTCGCCGAACTCAGCGGGGGTCAGGTCGGTGCTGCTTTCGACCTTGATCACGGCGAGGTCGGTCTGCTCGTCCGTGCCGACGATGGTCGCATCGAGCGAGGAGCTGTCGCTCAGCTGAACCGAAACCGACTGTGCACCCTCGACAACGTGGTTGTTCGTGATGATGTAGCCGTCCTTGCTCATGATAACGCCCGAGCCGCTGCCCGTGCCTTCGCTCGTGGTCGAAATGACGGAAACGACCGAGGGGCTGACCTTCTTGTAGATGTCCTCGCCGGCTAAGCCGTCCGTCGCATCGCTGCTGCCGCTGTTCGACGGCTTGCTGCTGATCTGCATGGTCGGGGTCGAGCCGTTGTCCGTCGAAACCGAAGCCGAGGTATCGGACTGCGTGCTGTTCGTAATCAGGTGAGTCGTGACGGCGCCGCCTGCAAACAGCAGGCACGCTGCGGCAACGCTGCACAGACCGATGACCAGCTTGCGGCCGCTCTTCTTGTTATGATGCTTGGGCGGCATGGCGTTCTGCTGCTGCCAGCTGTCGCTGTACGGAATGCCGTTATTCTGCGGCTGCTGCTGTGCGTTTGCGCGCTCGCGCGGCGTCTGGTAAGCCGGATGCTGCACCGGCGTCTGGAACGGCGTGCGCGGTTCCTCGTGCGCCTGCGGCTGCTGCGCTTCCTGCTGCGGCTGCGCAGGAGAATCGTTCTGCTGTGCCTGCGGCTCTGCGGCGGGAGTCTGGGTTTCCGCTGCCTTGC
>OODU01000720.1_pt1 | contig 36170 bp, 31 predicted proteins | sample 1671171 | NCBI WGS metagenome assembly OODU01 (sample SAMN06348129, study PRJEB24527) | human gut metagenome | biome: human gut; feature: ankylosing spondylitis patient; material: feces | host: Homo sapiens | place: China | collected 2015-10
CGTTTTAAAAGATAAAAAATATTAATTGATATAAAGATATTTTAATCTTTTTCTAGATACAATAGCAAAAATAATTCAGAGGAAATTAGTATGGATTACATGGAGCTATTAAAACAGGCTAATCTAAAAGCCACACCACAAAGACTCTGTGTGCTAAAAATATTAGACAAGCACACCCACCCCACAATAGAAGAACTCTATGCTGAGATTAAGAGGGATTATCCATCTATATCATTAGCTACAGTCTATAAAAATTTAAATACATTAATAGACGAAAAGCTAGTTGTAGAGGTTAATACTCCAAATCAAAAAGCCAAATATGATATTTATGAACATCCTCATATTCATGTAGTATGTTCTGTTTGCGGTCATGTAGAAGATGTAAATTGCGATGATGCTAAAATGGTTGAGTATCAAGAACATCTAGAAAAAAAGATAGGAAATTTGATAGATAGACTAAATATAGTAGCAACAACAAACGGCTGCAAAAAGTGCTCTAATTGTTAAGTCCGGATTAATCCGGACTTATTTTAGCACATTTTTTTTGAAAAATATTAGAGTTATGCACAGAGATACGATGCCTATGATAAACATAGGTAAAATATATTTCAATGAATCTATAAAACTAATATCTTTTAAAAAACTGCCTTTGTAAATACCACATAGTAAGTAAGCGGTAGTAAATTGCTAATTGGCGCAAGCCAGTCAGGCATATTTTCTACCGGCGTTACAAATCCAGAAAGCATAAATGACGGAAGTAAAAACACAAATGATCCAAGTATCGCTTGTTGCTGCGTTTTACAAAGCGCAGATATAAATAATCCTATACCGCATACAGAAAATATAAAAATAGTCGAACCAAGATACAAAAGCCACAAAGAACCTATAATAGGAACTTTAAAGAAAAATCGTATTATAAATATAACAATAGTTGATAATAATAAACTAAGTATAAGTGCCGGTAGCAACTTTCCTATTAAAATTTCAAAAGGCTTTAGCGGAGAAACGATAATTTGATCAAAAGTCCCTATTTCGCGCTCTCTTGATATACTAAGAGATGCAAGCACTATCGCCATTACCATAACTATTGATCCGTATAAATTTGGAACTATCCACCAAAAATTTTCTAAATTCGGATTATAGAAGTTTCTAACTGAAATTTGTATATCGCTTAAATTCGATATCATAGTCTGTTCGATGTATCCATTTACTATTTGAGCTGAGTTTGAATGTCTGCCATCTAAAACTAGACCTAAACTTTCTCCTCTTATAACAAAATCTTTAGGGATCATTAAAAACGCAAAAACCTCTTGGCCCGTAAGCAACTCTTTTGCTTCATTAAGACTTTTGACCATTACGATATTTTTTACAAATTTAGCACTTTCAAGCTTTTGAATTATCTCTCTGCTCTGTTTTGAACTATCTAAATTTAAAACAGCTAAATTTAAATTTCTTACTTCCAAAGTAACAGAAAATGCAAAAATCAAAATCTGCATAAGAGGCGGCACCATCACAACAATCATGCTTTTTTTATCATTTTTTATCGCCAAAATTTCTTTTTTGATAAGAGCCAATAGTCTCAATCCAAACTCCTTTTTGACTTTTTAAGTACCAAAATACCTACTACAAATCCTATAATGAGCATGTAAACAGCATCTAAAATAAAAACATTGTATAAATTTCCAACTAAAAATATATTTCCTAACGAATTTACAAAATAAGTCGCAGGGACAAAATATGAAAGATACTGGATAAATGTAGGCATATTGCTTATCTCAAACACAAATCCCGAAAGTAAAAATGCGGGCAAAAAGCCTACAATAATCGAAATTTGAGCTGCTACAAACTGATTTTTAGCTATAGTTGAGATAAAAAGTCCGATTAAAAGGGCCGGAAAAAGATAGATAAAACTTAACAAAAACAGTATAAAAATACTCCCTCTAAATGGAATTTCATACCAGAAGTACGCCACAAAAAAACAGGTTACGGCTGAGAGCATAGCAAATACGAAATAAGGAATCAGCTTACCTATAATTATCTCTAAATTTGAAACCGGCGTACTCATCAAAGACTCCATAGTTCCTCTCTCCCACTCTTTAGCGATAACAAGAGATGTGAGCAAAGTACCTATTAAAGTCATTATAACTGCGATTGAACCGGGTATCAAAAAATATCTACTGGATAATTTTTCATTAAACCAGTATCTAGACTCTAACAAAACGCGTTTTGAAGTTAAATTTTCTGCCCAAATATAAATTATACTAGATCCGTATTGACGTATCAAATTTGCAGTATTTGGCTCGCTTCCATCCGTGATAATTTGAAATTTAAGGCTATTTTTATCATCATCAATGACTAGAAATCCGCTTATTTTATTTAATTTCATATCATTTATAAGCTCATTTTTATCGGTAGTTATTTTTGTGATAAAAAATTTTGATGTAGCAAACTTCGATATTATCTCTTTTGAATCCTTTGAACTACTGTAATTTACTATACCAAAAGATATATTTTTAGCATCCAAAGATACCGCGTATCCCATCAAAAACAATAAAATAATAGGCAAAATAATAGCTATCAAAGCAGTACTTGGATCTCTCATAGCCTGCAAGCTCTCTTTAATGACGATAGCAAAAATCCTTTTAAAGCTCATTTGTACCCTTTATAAGCTTTATAAACGCATCTTTTACAGATATCGCGCCGACTCTTTGCTTTAGCTCATCGGGAGCTCCCACCGCTATCATCTTTCCTTGATCAATAATCATTACTCTATCACAAAGCTCGGCTTCATCCATAAGGTGAGTCGTAACCATAACACTTATTCCTAAATTTGAAATAGCATCTATATGCCTCCAAAACTCCTTCCTAGTGATAGGATCTACTCCGCTTGTCGCTTCATCTAAAAATAATACAAGAGGAGAACGCATAAGGGCACACGATAAAGCAAGGCGCTGTTTTATACCAAGAGGCAGCTCAAAAACTTTATTTTTCAAATATCTATCAAAGCCGAAAATTTCTATCATAGAGGCTATTTTATCTCTTTTTTCTTTTCCCCTAAGCCCATAAAGTCCGGCAAAAAAGTCAAGATTGTCTTTTAAGCCTAGATTTCCGTATAATGAGAATTTTTGAGCCATATAGCCTATCTTATTTTTCATAACATCTATGCTATTTCCATAGATAAGAGACTCTCCTTCACTTCTAGATAAAAGTCCACAAATCATCTTAAACGTGGTCGATTTACCGGCTCCATTAGGACCTAAAAAGCCGAATATTTCACCCTTGCTAATCTCAAAACTAATGTTATCAGTAGCGGTAAATGAGCCAAATTTTTTTGTGAGACCTATAGCTTTTAGAGCAAAACAATCTTGCTTATCGACTCTGTTTAGTATAGCAGTTAGTTTTGAATGCGCTTTAGTTTTTATTTTTAGCATATCAACAAATGCATCTTCAAAACTAGGAGCTACATTTTCAAATTTAAAATCCGCAAAATCTTGAAACAAAGAGCAATCTTTCGTTTTCAAAACAACTCTTATTTTTGAGCCGACAAAATATGCATCTAAAACATTATCGTGCTCTAAAATATTAGTTAAAAATGATTTTTTATCGCCTCTTACTTCGACTAAAAATACTCTATTTTCTAATATATTATTTATACGTTTAGGATCGTCGTCAAATATAATTTTACCGTCATTTATGAGTAAAACTTTATCACACAAACCAGCTTCATCAAGGTAAGAAGTCGCCCACAATATACTTACGCCCGTTAAACTTTTTGCCATAGACCAAATCTCTTCTCTAGAAATAGGATCTACGCCGACTCCTGGCTCATCTAGTAAAAGGAGCTCCGGTTTTTTAAGCAAAGTTGCGCCAAAAGCCAACTTTTGCTTCATTCCTCCGGACAAACTTCCAGCTAATCTATCTTTAAATATTTTTAAATTTGTGAATTCCAAAATTTCATCTATGCGTTGCTTTGAATGCTGTACATCTTGAAGCTTTGCATATAAATTTAAATTTTCTTCACAAGTAAGATCTTCATATAAGCCAAATATTTGAGGCATGTAGCCGATTTTATTTAAAAAATCTTTCTGGCTACAAGGCATTTTATAGCCTAAAACATTTAATTCGCCGCTACTTGGTGTGAGAAGTCCGGCGCAAAGCCTAAGAAGGGTTGTTTTTCCTGAACCATCTGGTCCTACTACGCCTGTGATTTTGCCTTTGATGGCATCGAAATTAATACTTTTTAAAGCCTCGGTAAAAGGCTTATCAAAATTTCTTGTAAGATTAGTTGCTTTGATCATTGAATTTGATATGCACTGGCATACCTTGCTTTAGTCGATCATCTTTATCTATCAACGTAACTTCAAATTTATAAACAAGATCTGATCTTAGCTCCGTAGTTTGAATGTTCTTAGGAGTAAATTCAGCCACAGATGAGATAAAATTTATATAGCCAAGATACGGCTCGCTTCTTGCATCGCTAAAAATTTTCATCTTTTGTTCGAGTTTTATCTTACCAAGATTTTTCTCATCTATATAAGCTCTTATGAAGTATTTATCATCTCTAGCGATCTCGACTACTGGCTCATTTGCGTTTGTTATAGCACCTATTTCTTTATATCTTTTTTGCAAAATTCCATCATACGGAGAGATTAAAACCGAATTTTTTATATCAAGCTCTATAGCTTCAAGATTAATATTTAAATATCTTACAAGCTCTCTTTGAGCTTCGATATCCTCTTTTTGATATCCGTTTTTAAGAAGTTCGTAATTAGCTTGAGCAAGATTAAATTTGCTTTAGCAGCTTCAAAGCGTGTTTGAGCAGTCATAAACGCCTCTTCGGAAGTTGCTTTTGATAGCATAAGTTTTTGTTGTCTATTAAATGAGTTTTGTGTCTCTTTTAAATTTGCAGCAGCAGCCTCAAGTCTGGCTTTACTCTGCTTTATCTCCTCTATCCTATAACCAGATTCTAGTTTTAAAAGATTTATATTTTCTATGTTTATCTTTGATTTTAAGCTATTTAGAGAGTTTTGAAGATATGAGTCATCAAGATATACCAAGGGTTCACCTTTTGAAACCTTAGCACCTTCGATTTTCGAGATATCTACTATTTCGCCTAAAAATCTAAAAGAGAGATCGACTGTTTTTGTATCAACATTTCCGTAAAAAATATCGTCCTTATCTTTTAGTATAAACTCTTTTTCATAGAATTTATAAAATAAAAATATCAAAAAAAAATTAAAAAAAGTGTTGACATTCATCGAAAATAAGAGTATATTATATTTTGTCGTCAGGCAAGAGAGCTTGAGAGACACAAGGGATCATAGCTCAGCTGGGAGAGCATCTGCCTTACAAGCAGAGGGTCATAGGTTCGAGTCCTATTGGTCCCACTATCCATGAACTACATGGATGAATTTCATAACATATGGCGATGTAGCTCAGTTGGCTAGAGCATACGGTTCATACCCGTAGTGTCAGCAGTTCGAATCTGCTCATCGCTACTTTCGGAAGACATATTCGATATGAATATGTCTTTTTTTATTTCATAGGAAATTTCGATGAAATCCCCTATGAAATAAAAAAGCCCTCTGGGCAGGATCGCACTGCGGCGGAGAATCCTACAAAGTAGGATTCTTTCTTGCTAAAAATCATGATAAAAGAGTGAAATCATGTTATAATAAAAACAAAAAAAGGAGAGCAAGAATATGCGTGTAGGAATGGGATATGATGTCCATCAGTTAGTAGAAGGAAGAGACTTGATCTTAGGCGGAGTAAATATACCATATGAGAAAGGATTATTAGGACACTCAGATGCTGATGTTCTGCTGCATGCGATCACAGATGCGATCCTTGGGGCAGCAGCATTAGGAGATATCGGAAAGCATTTTCCAGACACAGATCCTGCATATCATAATGCAGACAGCATGAAGTTGTTAGCAGAAGTTGTAAGATTGATCGAGGAAAAAGGATACGAGATTGGGAATGTGGATGCGACAGTCATTGCACAGAGACCAAAGTTATTAAATTATATTCCAACAATGAAAGAAAATATCAGTAAGACCCTCAAAGTAGATCCAGATCAGGTGAATGTCAAAGCAACGACAGAAGAACATTTAGGATTCACAGGAGAGGGACTCGGGATCAGTGCACAGGCAGTGTGTCTGCTGAATGAAACAAAATAAGAATAAAGGAAATAGCATGGAGATCGTTTATCAGAAAAACAAAGACAAACAGTCAGTATATGACATGTATCAGAAGATTTTTGAAGATCCAGAGCCGTTTGCACAATATTATTTTGAAGAGATATATGCAACGAATCAAGTGATACTGGCAGAAGAAGACAACAAGATCTTAGGAATGCTCCATTTAAATCCATATCACATAAGAGCAGGAAAGAAGACATATACATTAAATTATATTGTAGCAGTTGCGGTGTGGAAGGAATATAGAAGAAGAGGCATCATGGCAGAGATGCTTAAGAAGTGTTTGAATGATATGCATGAGCAGCAACAGCCATTTACGTATCTGATGCCTGCGAATAAAGCATATTATGAACCATTTCAGTTTCGATTTGTGATGGACTGGGAAGAAACAATGATCGATGATCATAACATTTTATATACAGATGATACAACGGATAGAAATCATAAGATCGTTCATATAATGGCAGAAGATTATCAGACGATCCAGAATTTCTTAGAGCGGTTTATGGAACAATACAAGATATATACAGTTCCGGATGAACCATATCTGAGACGACTGGAAAAAGAAAGCCAGAGTGGAGATGGTAGCCTCTTAGTTTATTATGAAGACGATCTGTTACAAGGCGTATTTGCAGAAAGTTTTGAAGAAGATGAAGTATATATCCGATGGGCGTATTCTTTAGAACCAGAACATATGCTTAACCAGATCAAACAACGACACAAAGGTAAGAAGATTTATATCACAGAAGGGAATTTATTCAAAAGAAATTCAACAGGAAGGGATTTTATACAAAGCAAAAAAGTACCAAAGATCATGGCAAGGATCACGAACCTTACTGCTTGGGGAGATATCTTGCAAGGAAAGAACGATTTTACATTCAGGATATTGGTGAAAGATCCATATATCAAGGATCAGAATGGAGTATTCCAGTTTCAATGTCTGAATCATAAGATATCCATTCAACGTGCAGACATACCACAAGATGAGACATTAGACATACACACAACGGAGGCACAGGGATGGGAAGATGAAATTTCAATCGACGAGCTGACACAGGTGTTTTTTGACTACGATGCAGGACAGATATTAAAAGAGCATGAGTATCTAAAAGATATCGTGCCGGCTGGCCCAATCTATATTTCAGAGGAGGTATAAGCCATGAAGTTAATGTTTATCGGAGCGGATCATGAAGTGACCGGAAGTTGCCATTATGTGGAAGCTTGCGGCAAAAGATTTATTGTTGACTATGGAATGGAACAAGGGTTAAATGTATACGAGAATGTTGATCTTCCAGTGAATGCAGGGAATCTTGATTTTATCCTGCTGACACATGCACATATCGATCATTCAGGGCTGATCCCGCTGTTGTATGCAAAAGGGTTCAGAGGAAAGATCTATGCGACAAGAGCAACAACCGATCTATGTGAGATCATGTTGCAAGACAGTGCACACATTCAGGAATTTGAAGCAGAATGGAAGAACAGGAAAGCAAGGCGATCTGGAAAACCAGAAGTTGTACCGATCTATACGATGGATGATGCGATCAATGTCATGCAGTATTTCGTGCCATGCCCATATGGCAGACAGATTGAAGTTGCTGACGGCATTACGGTCAAATTTACAGATATCGGACATCTGTTAGGATCTTCCAGCATTGAAGTATGGTTAAGGGAAGTAGATGTGGAAAAGAAACTGGTATTCTCTGGAGATATCGGAAACTTTAACCAGCCATTAATCAAAGATCCGAGCTATACGAGAGAAGCAGATTATGTTATTATGGAATCTACGTATGGTGACCGTTATCATGGAAAACATCAGGATTATGTGACAGAACTGACCAATGTGATCCAGAGAACCTTTGACCGAGGCGGGAATGTCGTGATCCCATCATTTGCAGTTGGAAGAACACAGGAGCTGTTATATTATATCCGTCAGATCAAGGCGGAAGATAGGATCAAGAATCATGGAGATTTCAAAGTTGTTGTAGACAGCCCATTGGCAGTGGAAGCGACGAAGATCTTTAATATGAACATCGATGAAACATATGATGAGGAAGCTATGGAATTAGTGAAACAAGGAATTAATCCGATTACATTTTCCAATCTTCATTTATCCATTACGACAGAAGAATCAAAGGAGATCAACTTTGAAACAGAACCGATGGTGATCATTTCAGCATCCGGAATGTGTGAAGCTGGACGAATCAGACACCATTTAAAACATAACCTGTGGAGATCAGAGAATACGATCATATTTGTAGGATATCAGGCATATGGAACTCTGGGAAGATCACTGATCGAAGGAGCCAAAGAAGTAAAACTGTTTGGTGAGGCAATCAAAGTGGCAGCAGATATCGTACAATTAGAAGGTTTAAGCGGACATGCAGACAAGAACGGGTTATTAAAATGGGTCAATAGTTTCGAGAAGAAACCAGAAGAAGTATTTGTAGTTCATGGAGAAGATGCGGTCTGTGAAGCATTTACATCATGCTTAAAAGATGAATACAAATTCAAAGCCAGAGCACCATACAGCGGAGATGTGTTTGACCTTATTGCAGGCGAATGGACTGAATGGGGATCAAGAGAACGCATCCAGAAGAAACCAAAACAGAGCAGTGCTTATATCAGACTTCTTACAGCCAGCGAGCGTTTGAAATCTGTAATTGAGCACAATGAGGGTGGAACGAACAAAGACCTGGGCAAATTTGCTGACCAGATCATCGCCCTTTGTGACAAGTGGGAAAGGTAACAATGCAAGAGACAAAACGTAAAACAGAAGATGCAGTGCGTATAAATAAATATTTAAGTCAGGCAGGAATCTGCTCCAGAAGACAGGCGGATACTTATGTCGAGGAAGGCAGAGTCGAAGTCGATGGAGAAGTTGCAGTAAGCGGAACCAAAGTACTTCCGGGGCAGAGCGTGACATTTGATGGAAAGCCGGTAAAGATTCAGGAAGATCTGATCTTTCTGGCTTTTCATAAGCCAAGAGGAATCGTATGCACAGCAAGCAAAGAAGAGAAAGATAATATTATCGACTATATTAACTATCCAACAAGGATCTATCCTGTAGGACGATTAGATAAGGATTCTCAAGGATTAATCCTGCTTACCAATGATGGTGAAGCAGCCAATCAGATCATGAAAGCAAGAAATTATCATGAAAAAGAATACGAAGTAACAGTGAATAAACGAATTACGAATGAATTCATTCATGATATGAGGAATCCAGTACCATTAGATGAGATTAATGCAGTAACAAGAAGATGCAAAGTTATAAAAGAAGGACCAAACGAGTTCAGGATCATCTTGACACAGGGATTAAACCGGCAGATCCGAAGAATGTGTGAACACTTTGGATACCGTGTGACAAAACTTAAGAGAGTCCGTGTTATGAACATTAAACTCGGCGATCTGAAAGAAGGAAGATATCGAAAATTAACTCCGGATGAATTACGAGAGTTAAAGAAGGAGCTAAAAAGTGAATGATTTAGACAGAATGAAAGAACTCATTCATACACTAAATGAAGCAGGGAAAGCTTATTACCAGCAGAATAAAGAAGTTATGAGCAACCTCGAATACGATAAGATGTATGATGAACTTTTAGAACTAGAGAAAAAGACGAACACTGTTTTATCAAACAGCCCAACGATCCATGTAGGGTATGAATTGATGACAGTATTGGAAAAAGAAGCACATCCATCTCCGATGTTATCATTAGACAAGACAAAGGAGCCAGATCAGCTGGCAACATGGCTGAACGGCCAGGAAGGAATCCTGTCATGGAAACTCGATGGTTTAACGATCGTTCTGACCTATGAACATGGAAAACTCCTCAAAGCCGTGACCCGTGGAAATGGGGAAGTTGGAGAAGTTGTAACAAACAACGCAAGGGTTTTTGAAAATGTTCCAAGACGTATTGCATATCAGGGAACATTGGTCATTCGTGGAGAAGCGATCATACCATATTCAGATTTCTATAAGATGAACGAAGAAATCGAAGATGTTGACAGTCAGTATAAGAACCCAAGAAACTTATGCAGTGGTTCCGTCAGACAGTTAAACAATGAGATCACAGCCAAACGCCACGTTCATTTCTATGCGTTCAGTGTCAGTGATGTTGAAGGCATGGATTTTGATAATTCCTTCGAGAAGAAATTAGACTGGGCAGCAAGCCTTGGATTTGATGTGGTAGAACATATCAGAGTCACAGAAGATACGATCCGAGGTGAGATTGAGAAGTTCTCAAAGAAGATCGAACAATTTGATCTGCCATCAGATGGACTGGTATTAGTCTATGATGATCTTGCATATGGAAAAAGTCTTGGAAGAACAGCCAAATTCCCAAGAGATTCCATCGCATTTAAATGGGCAGATGAGACAGCGGAGACAACATTAACTGAGATTGAATGGAGCCCATCAAGAACCGGACTGATCAATCCAGTGGCAATTTTTGAACCAGTAGAATTAGAAGGAACGACTGTCAGCAGAGCCAGTCTCCACAACATTAGTGTGATGGAAGAACTGCAGTTAGGAATCGGCGATGAGATTGTTGTATACAAAGCTAATATGATCATTCCACAGCTTGCAGAGAATAAAACAAAGAGCGGCAATATAGAGATTCCGCATACTTGTCCTGCGTGTGGTGGTGAGACAAAGATCGAAGATGAAAATGGAATCAGAACCCTAGTCTGCACCAACGAATTTTGCAGTGCAAAGAAGATCAAATCATTCTCGCATTTTGTATCAAGAGATGCAATGAATGTTGATGGACTATCCGAAGCAACATTACAGAAGATGATCGATGTTGGACTATTAAATGAAATTTATGATCTCTTCACTTTAAAAGATCACAAAGAAGAGATTCTGGAATTAGAAGGATTTGGGGAAAAATCCTACCAAAATCTGATCAATGCGATCAATGATTCCAAACAGCCTGCATTGGCAAACTTTATTTATAGTCTGGGAATTCCGAATGTAGGACTTTCCAATGCAAAATTGATCTGCAAACATTTTAAAGAAGATTTCAATGCGATCAGAGAAGCCGATGCAGAGGATTTTATTGCGATCGATCAGATTGGACCGATGATCGCAGAAGCTATGGTATCATATTTTCATACACCACATAATCAGAAGATCTTAGAACAACTGTTACAATATGTGCAGTTTGAGAAGAAAGAAGAAAGTAAGACAGAACAGATCTTAGAAGGAAAAACATTTGTTGTGACAGGATCACTTGATCATTTTGATAATAGAAAACAACTAAAGGAAGAGATTGAGCAGATGGGAGGCAAGGTCACAGGATCAGTGTCAAAGAAAACAGACTATCTGATCAACAATGACAAAATGTCGCAGTCATCAAAGAATAAGAAAGCGATGGAATTAAACATTCCAATACTGAGCGAAGAAGATTTCCTTAATCTGATCGGACGATAATAAATATAGATTGCATAAAAAATGCAAGAGTTTTATAATAAATATCTGACAGGAAAAATGCTGTCAGCTTAAAAAGCAATCGAAAAAAAGAGAAGGAGATTTGATAAAATGCCAATTCGAATAGACAACGATCTGCCGGCGAAGGCAGCCTTAGAAGAAGAGAATGTATTTGTGATGGATAAAGAAAGGGCATGTACACAGGATATCAGGCCTTTAAAGATTGCAATTTTAAATCTGATGCCAAACAAATTAGACACAGAACTTCATTTGCTGAGAAGTTTATCAAATACACCATTACAGTTAGATATCACATTTTTACAGACAGAATCTTATGTTCCGACTCATGTATCAGAGTCACATATGGAGAAATTTTATAATTATTTCTCAGAGATCAAAGACAAACGTTTTGACGGACTGATCATTACAGGAGCACCAGTAGAGTTAAAAGAATTTGAAGAAGTTGATTACTGGGATGAAGTTGTTGAGATCATGGAATGGTCCAAGACACATGTCACATCAACTTTGTATATCTGCTGGGCAGCACAAGCAGGACTTTATTATCACTATGGGATCAAGAAACATATCTTGAATAAGAAGATTTCAGGTGTTTATGAACACCATCCATTACATAATAAACTTCCTATTATTCGAGGATTTGATGATAAGTTCTACGTGCCACACTCTAGAAATACAGGAGTTGACGGAGAAGCCATCCGCAAGAATAAAGAATTAACGATCGTAGCAGAATCAGATGAGACAGGACCATACATTATTTTGAATTCCACAGGAAGTCAGGTATTTGTCACAGGACATCCAGAATATGATGTGATGTCACTGCATTATGAATATGTAAGGGATGTGAAACGAGGACTGAATCCAGATATACCAAAGAATTATTACAAAGATGATGATCCAACGAAGAAACCAGTGAAGTCATGGAGATGTCATGCAAATGCTATGTATTATAACTGGCTGAATTATTATGTATATCAGGTGACACCATACGATCTGGAAAAAGACAAATAAAACAAAGGTTGCTGTACAAAGTATGGCAGCCTTTTTGAAATAATGATACAGCATGTATATGGAGAAAAGAAAGGAAAACAAATGATCAAACTAATCGCAACAGACATTGATGGAACATTAGTGGCAGATGGGACACTGGATCTGAATCCGGAATATTATGACGTGATCAAAGAACTGAAACGAAGGGGAACGATCGTGTTAGCGGCAAGCGGCCGTCAGAGAGCAAGTATCGAGAAAGTATTCACGCCAGTACTTGATGACATCAGTTTTATTTCAGAAAATGGAACTTGTATTCATTCCAAAGATTATCAATATGTAGATGTGATCGACCCAGAGATCGTAAGAACTTATATTGAAGAAGCAAGACAGTTCCCAGGATGTGAGATTGCGATCAATAAAGATAACATGACATATATGGAGAATATCGGGATTTACCAGCATCTGGTCGGAGACTATGGCTACAGAGGTGATCTCGTAGATGATGTTTTAGGGAATCCAGAAGGTGTATGTAAGATGAGTATTTTTCATCACAATTGCGCCGAAGATGTAGTTGGGGATGAGTTCATCAAACGATGGGGCAAGAAGATGAATGTTGTAGTATCCGGAAAATGCTGGGTTGATTGCGCCAACAAAGGTGCGAACAAAGGAAGTGCCTTAAGACATTTTCAGGAAGAATACGGAATCACACCAGATGAAACACTGGCATTTGGAGATAATTTAAATGATATCGAGATGTTAAAACGTGCAAGTCACAGTTTTGCAGTGGAGAATGCCAGAGATGAAGTAAAAGAAGCAGCGAATTTTGTAGCACCATCTTACAAAGAAGATGGGGTACTTCAGGTATTGAAAGCAGTACTGAGTGGTGAATTATGCTAACAGAAGAAATGACCATGACTTATGAAGAGTCTGTAAAATATTTATACAAAATCGCAGGATTCGCCACAAAATCTTCTCTCGAAGATATAAAATACTTTTTAGAACGATTGGGAAATCCCCAAAAAGAGCTGCATATGATCCATGTAGCAGGGACGAATGGAAAAGGATCCGTCTGTGCATTTTTAGAAGCACTCCTTACCCAGCATGGAAAGAAGACAGCTTCCTTTACCTCGCCACATGTTGTGAAGATCAATGAACGAATCAAGCTGTGTGCGAAAGAGATCAGTGATGAACGATTTGCATCAGCTGCGGTGAAGGTAAGACATGCCATTGAAACTGGAATAACAGAAGGAAAGAACAGCCCATCATTTTTTGAGGCAGTATTTCTGATGGCGATGGTGATCTTTCAGGAAGAACAACCAGATATCTGTATGATCGAGACAGGAATGGGTGGAAGATATGATGCTACCAATGTTATCTGTCCGAAGGTCAGTGTGATCACTTCAATCAGCGAAGATCATATGGAATTTCTGGGACAAACATTGGAAGAGATCGCAACACACAAAGCAGGGATCATTAAGCCAGGAATTCCAGTTGTGACAATAGAACAGGAACCCAAGGTAAAAGAAATCCTTTCTGAAGAAGCAAGGCAGAAAAAATCACGAATTTATGACATTTCTGAAGATAATCTTAATTTTAAAGAAAAAGCAGGAAAATATATTGATTTTTTAAATGCCAATGCGTATGATAAGGAAAGAGATGTGCGGACCAACATTGCAGGAGAATTTCAGAAGTCCAATCTTGCAGCAGCATTGCAGACAGCAGAACTTATCTGTGGACGACTCGATGAAGATAAGATCTATGAAGCACTGAGCCAGATCAGGATCAGCGGAAGGATGGAAGAGATCGCACCAGGGATCATTGTGGATGTATCGCACAATATCCAAGGAATGCAAGGATTTGTACAGACTGTGGAGGCAAACTACCATGGAATGAAGAAGCGGATCTTATTTGCAGCATCTCATCAGAATGAAGAAGAATACATGAAGAACATTCTGAAGACGATTCCAGAGATTGAAGCCTTTTATACAGTGGGGATTCATAAGAGAAGAATCAATGAAGCAGAATTTCAGGATGCTTTTCGTAAGATGATAGACAGGAATCAGGAAACAACGGTATGCTTTGTTGTCGGATCTTTTTATCTGGCAGGCATGGCCAAAGAGTTTATAAATCAGGAGGAAGAGAATGTTAGACTTTAACGAAGAATTAGCCAAGTTTCAACCATGTGCAGATTTGGAAGAAGCGGAAGAGAATATATATGGGAAAGAATTAGAAGAGATCAAGAAGAATAAGACAGAATTATATAAAGCCAACCAGATGATCAAGAAATACAATCAGGCATTAAACTACGCCAAGCAAGGGAATGATGACCTTGCGATGTTACAGTTAAAGAATGTTGTGGCAGCTATTCCTAATTTTGTAGATGCATATCTTTTAATGGCATTATTATCCATCAAGGGAGAGAATTATGATAATGCAAGAACATTCCTTGATACGATCTTAAAGATCGATCCAAACAACGAATCAGCAGTGGAATATGGCAAAGAATTTGAGACAAAAGTAGTCGAAGAAGAGCCACAGACAACTGAGCCAGAGAAGAAAGACAAGAAGAAAAAAGAGAAGAAAAAAGTTGTGAGCCAGCCAGAAGAACCAAAGAAAAAGAAGAATCCATTTAATATTTCTTCAATTCAGGAAAACGAAGCTGGAAAGAGCCCGATGTTTTACATGGTAACAGGAATTGTGATCGGTGTGATCGTGGCAGCAGTTTTGATCTATCCAACAGTACGTGCAAGCTTCAGTCATAAGAACTCTACACAGGTAGAAGATTATAAAGAACAGATCCTTGCCAAAGACACACAGTTGAAAGCAAGCGAGAAGAAAGTTAAAGAAGCAAAGGCAGCACAGAAGAAAGCAGAAGATGAATTAGATGAGTACATTGGAACAAGCAAGAAAGACGGTGTCTATGATCTACTGTTAAGTGCCTTACAGAAATACAGCGATCGTGATTATACAGGATCTGCAGATGCGTTATTAGATATTGACAGTAAGAAACTAACAACAAAGAATATGAAAGCAATCTACAAAGATCTGACAGCAAAAGTATATCCAAGTGCAACAACTGGATTATACAGCAAAGGAAAGAATGCATACTGGGCAAAAGACTACAAGACAGCAATTTCTTATTTAGAGAAAGCGATCAAAGTCAGCGATACAAACCGTTATGCATATGATTACCTTGCCAAAGCTTATGAAGGTGCTTCCGATCAGAAGAATGCGAAGAAGACATATCAGACGATCATCGAAAAGTTCCCAGGAACATCTCAGGCGATCAATGCGAAGAGTCGAATTGATGCAATGGGTAAAAAGAGTGCCAAAAGTTTATAATTAATATTACACAGAATACAAGTTTACAAACAAAAGATAAAGGAAGAAGAACAAGCGAAAGTTTGAACTTCTTTCTTTTTTATTTTCTATCAGGAAATTCAAGATGATTTTGGAAAGGAACGTATCACAGCAAAGAGCAGGAAGGAGCGATCAGAATATGGCAACAGAATACAAGATAGAAAACAGGGTTTTATATATTTATCTGGATGGTGATCTAGATCATCACTTAGCGAAGAAAGTAAAACATAAATGCGATATCATTTTAAAATCATATCCGATCAAAGATATTGAGTTTGATTTTAAAAATTCAGGATTTATCGATAGTTCAGGGATTGGAGTGATCTTAGGAAGATATCGTCAGGTACAGGCGATGGGAGGAACGGTGAAAGTCAGCAATATGAGTGCATCAGTAAGAAAGATCATTCATATGGCAGGATTGCATCAACTGATAGAAGAAATATAGAGAAATGGGAGGATAAGAAATGTTGCATTTAGAATTTAACAGTGACTCAGAAAATGAAGGAATCGCAAGAATTGTGACGGCTGCTTATATCATGAAATTTGATCCGGATATGGAAGAAATGGATGATATCAAGACCGCAGTGTCAGAAGCAGTGACAAACTGTATTGTACATGCGTATCACGACCCAGATGGAAAGATCAGTATGGATCTTTCCGATCAGAATGGAATCCTGCGAATAGAGATTAAAGATCAGGGTATTGGAATTCCAGATGTCAAGAAAGCGATGGAACCGATGTTTACAACAAAACCAGAAGAAGAAAGGACTGGAATGGGATTTTCTTTTATGGAAGCATTTATGGATCAAGTAGAAGTTATTTCAAAACAAGGAGAAGGAACGACAGTGATCATGACAAAGAAAATAGGAGATCAAGACAAGCTGAATGGATAAGACGAGGGAACTGTTACGGCTTACCAAAGAAGGAAACGAAGCAGCACGAGAGCAGATCATTCTTAATAATGTTGGATTGATCTGGAGTGTTGTGAGACGATTTACAAACAGAGGATATGAGTCTGAGGATCTGTTTCAGATTGGAAGTATTGGACTTATGAAAGCCGTGGACAAGTTTGACCTGTCTTATGACGTGAAATTTTCGACTTATGCAGTACCGATGATCACAGGAGAGATTCGTAGATTCCTAAGAGATGATGGTATGATCAAAGTCAGCAGATCTTTAAAAGAAAATGTATACAAGATCATGAAAGCAAGAGAAAAGTTTTGTCAGCAGTATCAAAGGGAAGCAACGATCGAAGAAATCAGTGAGATCACGAAGATCACAAGAGAAGAGATCGTAACATCCTTAGAGGCAAGCAATGAAGTAGAATCCATTCATCAGAGTGCATATCAGAAGGATGGCAGTGAGATTTCTCTGCTGGATAAGTTATCAAAAGGAGAAAATGAATCTGAGAAAGTGGTAGATCATGTTCTATTAAAAGAAGCTATGAAACATTTGGAACAGAAAGAACAGCAAATGATCTATTACCGATATTTTGAAGGAAAAACTCAACAAGAAATTGCGAAGATCTTTCATATTTCACAGGTACAAGTTTCAAGAATAGAAAAAAGGATCTTAAAAAAATTAAGAAGACAAATGATTGGAAATATCTGAAAAACTATGCTAGAATAAAGAAAACACAAATCTGGATCGATCGTTAAAGGATAATTCATCCATTTTCCCAGGTAAAAGGAGCAAGATAGAATGACATATGAAAAAAAGTCGGTAATTGAATTACGTGAAATTGCCAAAGAAAGAAAAATAAAGGGTATTTCGACCTTAAAGAAAAAAGAACTGATCGAAGTATTAGAAAACTATGATCAGGAACAATCAAAACAAAAGGAAGAACCGCAGATACAACGTGAACCAAAACAATCTTATTCAGAGCATCAAGAAAGAAAGCATCACCAGAAAGAATTTCCAAAGAATATAAAAAGTCTGGACAGCGGAGAAAAAGCACATGGGATTCTGGAAGTTATGCCAGACGGGTATGGTTTCATCCGATGTGAAAACTATCTTCCAGGGGAGAATGATATCTATGTATCTCCGGCTCAGATTCGCAAATTCAATTTAAAAACAGGAGACATCTTAACAGGAGCGATCCGTATCAAAACCCAGAGTGAGAAATTCAGTGCCTTATTATTCGTAGAATCTGTCAATGGATATAAGCCAGAAATGGCAGCGAGAAGACAGCATTTTGAAGATCTGACACCAATCTTCCCTAACGAAAGATTAGGAATGGAAACAGAGAGATCATCCATACCAATGCGAATGGTTGACCTGCTATCACCCGTTGGAAAAGGGCAGAGAGGAATGATCGTATCGCCTCCAAAGACAGGAAAGACAACACTGTTAAAACAAATGGCACAAAGTATCAGTCAGAATTATAAAGATATCAAATTAATCGTATTATTGATCGATGAACGACCAGAAGAGGTCACAGATTTTAAAGAATCTATCGAAGGAAAGAACGTTGAAGTTATTTATTCCACATTTGATGAATTGCCAGAACACCACAAGAGAGTGTCAGAGATGGTATTAGAACGTGCAAAACGTCTCGTAGAACATAAAGAAGATGTCGTAATTTTATTAGATAGTATCACAAGACTTGCAAGAGCTTACAACCTTACAGTACCGCCAAGCGGAAGAACATTAACTGGTGGACTTGATCCAGCCGCTCTCTATATGCCGAAGAAATTTTTCGGTGCAGCCAGAAATATGAGAGAAGGCGGAAGTCTTACCATCCTTGCCACAGCACTCGTAGAGACAGGAAGCAAGATGGACGACGTGATCTTTGAAGAATTCAAGGGAACAGGTAATATGGAATTAGTCTTAAACCGTCGTCTGGCAGAAAAAAGAATCTTCCCAGCGGTTGATATTGCCAAATCAGGAACAAGAAGAGAAGAGCTGTTGCTTACCAAAGATGAAAGAGAAGTTGTCACAGCACTTCACAAAGAATTATCTGGAAATCGTTCGGAAGAATTTATGGAACAGATGTTAGATTTATTCAAACGAACCCAAAACAACAAAGAATTTGTAGCACTAACCAAACGATCATTATTAAGAAAATAAAAAAAGTAATTGCAATTTCAAATAAATTGTGATAGAATAAAAAAGCTGTTTATAAAACAAGAAATGACGAAAGTCAAAGTATGTAAATGTTGGCAAAATCCAACAAATTTTTTAGAAGAGGTGAAAGAACATGCGTGAAGGAATCCATCCAAATTATTATCAGGCAAAAGTAGTATGCAACTGTGGTAACGAATTCGTAACAGGATCTACAAAGGAAGATATCCACGTAGAAATCTGCTCAAAATGTCATTCATTCTACACAGGACAGCAGAAAGCTACTCAGGCTCGTGGACGTATTGATAAGTTCAATCGTAAATATGGTGTTAAGTAGAAAAGTAAGAAATCAGGTTGAGGTTATCGAAATCTCAACCTTTTTTTTATGTAACGAGAAACTCAATGTAACGAGAAAAATCTCATAAAAATATAGGAGACAACAATGGCGGTTCGTATAGGCGGGCAGGCAGTGATCGAAGGCGTAATGATGAAGAATATGGATCGTTATGCAGTATCCGTGCGAAAGCCCAATGGCAAGATAGAGACGAAAGTAGAAGAATGCATAAGCTTCGCAGAGAAACATCCATTATTTCAATTACCAGTTTTTCGAGGAATGGCAAATTTCCTGGAATCTATGGTGATCGGGATGAAGACACTGAATTATTCTGCATCTTTTTACGAAGACGAAGAAGAACAAACAGAGAGCAGGACAGAACAGCTCTTAGAAAAGATTCTTGGAGAGAAAGCAGAGAAGATCATCATGGGAATCGTACTGGTATTTTCACTGGCAATTTCCATCGGATTATTTATGATCCTTCCATACATCGCATCCGAAGCACTCGGAAAGCTGATCAGGAATGAATATGTGATTTTATTTATGGAAGGTATTATCCGAATAGCGATATTTCTTGGATACATTGTGTTGATCTCAAGAATGGAAGACATCAAGAGAGTCTTCATGTATCATGGTGCAGAACATAAAACGATCAACTGTTTAGAAGCAGGTGTTCCTTTAACTCCTGAAAATGTGGATAACTTTTCAAGATTACACAAAAGATGTGGAACAAGTTTTATTTTTATCGTTATGATCATCAGTATGGTATTTTTCTTCTTTATCAGAGTGGATACCATCTGGTTACGAATCGTATTAAGATTATTATTTTTACCATTGGTAGCTGGTGTTTCCTATGAATTTATCCGGCTGGCAGGAAGCAGTGACCACCCGCTTGTTCAGATATTTTCAAAACCAGGACTGGCACTTCAGAGACTGACAACGAAAGAACCAGATCACTCCATGATCGAAGTTGCGATCGCATCGGTGGAAGGTGTCTTCGATTGGAGAGAATATTTAGAAAATCTTCATAAAGGGGAACAAAAAGAAGATGAATAGAAGAGAATGGGTCCTCTATGGACAAAAGGAATTAGAAGAAGCACAGATTGAGAATGCATCCGGTGATGCATGGTATTTATTTTCCGAATGTTTTCATATATCAAGGGAAGACTACCTGTTTGGGATGACCGATGAGATCAATGATAAAGAAGCGGAAGAAAGATATAAGGAACTGATTCAGAAGAGGAAAGAACATGTTCCACTGCAATATATTTTAGGAACACAGGAATTTATGGGATATACATTTAAGGTAACACCAGATGTGCTGATCCCAAGAGCAGATACAGAAACAGTATTGGAGGAAGTGCTTCTTAAGGTCCCGCAGACCTTAAAGAATCTGAAAATTTTGGATTTATGCACTGGTTCAGGCTGTATTGCGATCAGTCTGGCATTGATTTTAAAGCCAGAAGTTTGTGTTGGAACGGATATTAGTGAAAAAGCATTAAAAATTGCAAAAGCTAATGGCGAAAATCTCGCACCTATGGTAAAATTTATTCAAAGTGACCTTTTTGAGAATGTTACAGGAAGCTATGATCTGATCATTTCGAATCCGCCCTATATTACAACGGAAGAATGTGGGAAGCTGATGCCGGAGGTAAAAGACTATGAACCGATGTTAGCACTCGATGGGAAGGAAGATGGACTTTATTTTTATAAGAAGATCATCAAAGAAGCGAAAAACTATTTAAATCCACAAGGAATGCTCGCATTTGAGATCGGATATGATCAGGGAGAAGCAGTGAAGAATTTGATGGAAGCACAGGATTTTGCCTGTGTTGAGATAAAAAAGGACCTGGCAGGATTAGACCGGCTGGTCTTTGGATTTGCAAGAGAAGGAGAATAAGATGTTTGATAAGTTAGAAGGTTTAGTAGATCGTCTGGACACTGTACTGCAGGAATTGAATGATCCAGATGTAGCAGGTAACCAGAATCGTTTCCGTGATCTGATGAAAGAACAAAATGAGCTGACACCGATCGTGGAAAAATACAAAGAATACAAAGCAGAGAAACAGAATATCGAAGATAGTTTGATGCTTTTAGAAGAAGAGTCTGACGAAGAGATGAAAGAACTTGCCAAGGAAGAACTGAATGAATCTAAGGCAAATGTGGAAAGATTAGAAGAAGAGTTAAAGATTCTCTTAATTCCAAAGGATCCAATGGATGATAAGAACATCATCGTTGAGATGCGTGCCGGTGCTGGTGGAGATGAAGCTGGATTATTCGTAGCTGACGTTGCCCGTATGTACAGAAGTTATGCAGAAAGCAAACGTTGGAAAGTAAATACATTAAGTTTTAACGAAAGTGGGATCGGTGGATTCAAGGAGCTTGTATTCATGGTATCCGGACAGGGTGCATACTCAAGATTCAAGTACGAGAGCGGTGTACACCGTGTACAGAGAATCCCGGCAACAGAGTCCGGTGGAAGAATCCATACATCTACAATTACAGTAGCGATCATGCCAGAAGTTGAAGATGTGGAAGTTGAGATCGATATGAATGATTGTAAATTTGATGTATTCCGTGCATCAGGAAATGGTGGACAGTGTGTCAATACAACAGACTCTGCGGTACGTTTAACACATATCCCAACAGGAATCGTTGTATCCTGTCAGGATGAGAAATCCCAGTTAAAGAATAAGGACAAAGCGTTAAAGGTATTACGTTCCCGTCTGTATGAATTAGAACAGCAGAAAGCACATGATGAAGAAGCAGCAAAGAGAAAGAGCCAGATCGGTACAGGAGACCGTTCTGAAAAGATCAGAACATACAATTATCCACAGGGTCGTGTTACAGATCACAGAATCAAGCTGACACTTCACAAATTAGATTCTATCATGAACGGTGATTTAGATGAATTGATCGACAGCTTAACAGCAGCAGATCAGGCAGCAAAATTAAGTAACATGGAAGAAGAATAATACAAAGAGATTTATAAGGGGTCAGGTGATCAAACCTGGCCCCTGCATATATTTAATTGAGGTATACAAAATGAAAGATGGATTTATCAAAGTTGCAGCCGCAACACCAAAGATCAAAGTGGCAGATCCTGCATACAATACAGAAGAGATTTTAAAGATCATTGATGAGACAGAGAAAAAAGGAGCAAGTATTCTGGTATTCTCTGAATTAACGATCAGTGGATATACATGTGGTGATCTATTCTTGCAGCAGCCACTTTTAACAGAATGTAAAAATCAGCTTTTAAGAATTGTGAAAGCAACTGAAAATAAGAGTATGTTAGTTGTTGTAGGATGTCCGATCGTTATAAAACAAAAATTATATAACTGTGCGGTTGTGATCAGTGATGGCAGTATTTTAGGAATCGTGCCAAAAACACATTTACCCAACTATTCAGAATTTTATGAATTACGTCATTTTACATCTGGAGAAGGATTAGAAGAAGATCTTTGGTTTGGAGAAGAATTTGGTTATGTAAATGTAGCCGTGAATCAGTTATTCAAATGCAAAGAGATTCCAGAACTTGTGGTAGCATGTGAAATCTGTGAAGATCTCTGGGTACCACTTCCACCAAGCACATATCACGCAATGGCAGGAGCAACGGTGATCTGTAATCCATCTGCAAGTGTAGAGACAACAACAAAAGAATCTTATCGAAGAAGCCTTGTATCAAATCAGTCAGCAAGATTGTTAGCGGCTTATATCTATGCTGATGCAGGAGAAGGAGAATCCACACAGGATGTTGTATACAGTGGACACCATCTCATCTGTGAAAATGGTTCAGTTTTAGCAGAAGCAAAACGATTTACAAATGAGATTATCTATGCAGATATCGATGTGCAGAAATTGGCAGCAGAACGAAGAAAGATGACTTCTTTCCCAGGAGGCCAAACAGAGGATTATTTTGAACAGGAATTTTCACTAGAAGTCAAAGAAAACAAGATCACAAGAACATTCCCGAAAGCACCATTTGTACCAGATAATCAAGATGAAAGAGATAAACGATGCGATGAAATCTTATCTTTACAGTCTATGGGACTTAAGAAACGTCTGGAACACACAAACTGCAAACATGCAGTCGTAGGAATTTCAGGTGGATTAGATTCCACATTAGCAGTCTTAGTTACAGCAAGAGCCTTTGATCTGTTAGACATTCCAAGAGAAAACCTGATCTGTGTGACAATGCCATGTTTTGGAACAACAGACAGAACTTACCAGAATGCCGTATCCCTGATCAAAGAATTAGGAGCGACACTCAAAGAAGTAAGAATCGAAAAAGCAGTCCGCCAGCATTTTGCAGATATCGGGCATGATGAAAATAACCACGATGTAACTTATGAAAACTCTCAGGCAAGAGAAAGAACACAGATTCTGATGGATATGGCAAACCAGTACAATGGTATGGTCATCGGAACTGGAGACATGTCAGAATTAGCGCTTGGCTGGGCAACATATAATGGCGATCATATGTCCATGTATGCAGTGAACTGTTCTGTACCAAAGACATTAGTACGCTATCTTGTACTCTATTATGCTGAAACAACAGATAATAAGAAATTATCTGAAGTACTGATGGATGTCCTAGACACACCAGTAAGTCCAGAATTACTTCCACCAGTTGACGGAGTCATTTCACAGAAGACAGAAGACTTAGTCGGACCATATGAACTGCACGATTTCTTCTTATATTATATGTTAAGATTCGGATTCCCAAAATCCAAATTATACCGCATGGCAAAATTAACATTTGATGGTGTATATGATGATGAAACGATCAAGAAATGGCTGGATAAATTTTACTGGAGATTCTTCAGCCAGCAGTTTAAACGTTCATGTCTGCCAGACGGACCTAAGGTAGGTAGTGTGGCGGTATCACCTCGTGGAGATCTACGAATGCCTAGTGATGCTAGTCCAACGGCTTGGTTGTAGAGAAATAAAAGCTATCTGGAAACGCGCTCTCGCTCGATTCGCACATAGCGGACACTTAATGAGCAGCGATGATTTTATGTTAACTGAGGAGTAAACGAATATGAACCAACAATCAAAAAAAAATCTAACCAATAGGATTGTCGCTTTAGCAGGAATCACAGTTTTTGCTTTTTTTATTGGAATTTATGTCTGTGTATTTTCAAACTATTTGGAACAGCATAACACAAGAAAAAAATTATTCGGTGCAACTTATATGACGATGAATAATGAATTCTATAAGATAGTTAATAACCAGATTCGGATGCAGGTTGAGAAGAATGGGGACCAGATGATCACATTAGATCCAGCACTCGATCAGAAGAAGCAGAATGAACAGATTAAACAGTTGGTCAAACGAAAAGTAGATGCGATTTTTCTAAATCCAGTAGACTGGAAAGCAGTAGAACCAGGACTTGTAGCTGCAAAGAAAGCGAAGATTCCCGTGATTGTTATCGACTCACAGGTTTACAAAAGTGATCTCGTCGCAATGACGATCGTGTCAGATAACTACAAGGCAGGCGTTTTATGTGCCAAGGAAATGATGAAGCAAAAAGATCAGGCGAATATCGTCTTGTTAACACATAATGCAGCAAGATCTGCGGTAGATCGTATCAATGGATTTTTAGATACGATCAAGAACAATAAAAACTATAAGATTCTTGCATCTGCAGATACTCAAGGACAGATTGAACGTGCACTTCCTAAGGTAGATAAGATTATCGAAGAATACCAGAACATAGATGTTGTCATGGGATTAAATGACCCAGCGGCGATGGGAGCTTTGGCGGCTCTTGACAGCAAGGGTGCAAGAGAAGGGGTTCTTGTATACGGAATCGATGGTTCGCCAGAAGGGAAAAAGCTGATCAAAGAAGGTATGATGACAGGAACAGCGGCACAATCTCCCAAACAGATGGCAGACACAGCGGTCAATGCGGCATACCAGATTCTGCAAGGGGAGAAAGTAGAGAAGAAAAAGGTAATCTCTGTTCAAATGATAACAAAAAAGAATGTAGAGCAGACTGATATTAGCCGTTGGCAGTAAAGAGGAAATGATATGGATCGAAAAAATCAAAATTTATATTATATTAAGATTCTGATGGGAGTCATAAATTTCATCATTTTATCCTTCCTTTCTGCAGTTTTTATTTTAACATTAAATAAGATCAATTGTGATTTTGGAGCAAGGAATTTCTTAGAGAATATCACATATCTCCCAAACGAACCAGTGACATCAACAGTGTTGATATTTATTGCTTTTTTCTTATTGTTAGGCATTATAGAAATTCGAAGAAAACAAAGAAAAAGGCAACAGGTATCTGTGATCTTATATGCAGCAGAGATTTTGTTATGTCTGATCATTATTAAATTTGTTTATGTAAATTATAATGGAATCATTCTTCTTGTCATTGCAGATATTGTAACGGATATCAAAGATAAACACACTAGGGGAATTTTCCTTGTCATCATGGGAATGATATATTTATTCTCAGACTACGATATCATATCAATGTTTATAGATATGATATCGTTCCAACAATTTTTGAGTGTATACCTGGCGAAAGTCAGTATGATGATCCAAGGAACAAGAAATATACTAGTTGCATTGAATGCGATCGCATTTATTGCATACATGATCATTTTGATGAGAAATCAGATGAAAGAGAATGCAAGGATTGGATTGTTAAACCTTCAGCTTCAGACAGCCAATATACGTTTAAAAGAAATGAATGAACAGCTGAAGGACTATTCAGAGATGACAGAGAAAATGGCGGAGACAAGGGAACGAAATCGAATTGCCAGAGAGATTCATGACACACTGGGGCATACGATGACTGGACTGTCTGCAGGAATTGACGCATGTATCGCGATGATCGATTTTTCTGTAGATGCAACGAAAGAACAGTTAAATAAAATATCACAGGTTGCAAGGCAAGGAATTAAAGATATTCGAAGATCGGTCAATAAATTAAGACCAGATGCCTTAGAGCATAGTGGATTGCAAGAAGCTTTAGAAAAGATGATCAATGAGACGATGCAGGTATCAGATGTTAAGATTAATTATGATTGTCAGGTAGAGGTCTTGAAATTCAATCAAGATGAAGAAGATATGATCTATCGTGTAGTACAGGAAAGTATCACAAATGCGATCAGGCATGGAAAAGCGAAGCAGATTGATGTAAACTTATGGAAGGAAGATAAGTGGCTCAATCTAGAGATCAAAGACAATGGAATCGGATGTGAAGAGATTCATACAGGATTTGGATTGATCCATATCGAAGAGAGGATCAAGATGTTAAAAGGAACTGTAGAATATGATGGAAGTAATGGATTTAAAGTCACAGCAAGAATACCGATCAGATGGGGTGAAAAACTATGATTAAAGTAATGATAGCAGATGATCAGGAACTGATCAGACAAAGTTTACAGATCGTACTTGAGATGAAAGAAGGAATCGAAGTTACTGCAACTGCCAAGGACGGAAGAGAAGTCATTCAGGAAGTCAGGAAAGACAAGCCAGATGTTATTTTAATGGATGTGCGTATGCCAGAAATGGATGGAGTGCAATGTACACAGATCATCAAAGAACAATATCCAGATGTCAAGATCATTATTTTGACAACGTTCGATGATGATGAGTATGTATACAATGCATTAAAACATGGAGCAAGTGGTTATCTGTTAAAAGGAATTTCTATGGATGAATTAGAAAAAGCGATCAATACAGTACATAGCGGCGGGGCCATGATCAATCCAGAAGTGGCAACAAAGGTGGTCGATTTCTTCTCTGAAATGGCACAAAGCAATTATGATACATCAATTCATGCACAGAATGTAGAAGAGATCACAGATGCAGAATGGGAGATCATTAAATTAGTCGGAAGAGGCATGTCAAATAAAGAAATCTCGACGGAACTAAGCCTTTCCGAAGGAACTGTACGAAATTATCTCAGCACGATCTTAAGTAAACTAGACCTAAGAGACAGAACCCAGCTTGCAATCTGGGAAGTACAGTCAGGTTCAGCCAAATACGGGAGAAGATAGATGAGACAGAAACTAGAAAAATGGTGGAAACGAATCATTGCTGTTGGATTGGTCATAAGTTTATTATCTGTTGGTTTTGTGATCTATCCCAAACAACAAAAAATTGTTTTAACCTTTGGAATGTTTGCAGGAAACAAGTGGGATGTTCCAGATGATAATTGCTATCAGATGATCGATCAGGTGATCAAAGAATTTGAAAAAGAATATCCGAATGTCACGATCAAATACGAAAGTGGTGTGATGAAAGATGATTATTCAGAATGGCTGTCACAAAAGGCACTAAAAGGAGATCTGCCAGATGTTTTTATGGTCTTGCCAGAAGATTTTAGCACATTTTCATCCGTAGGAATGTTAAAGAACTTAGACTCCTATACAAAGATTGATAAAGCGTTCAAAAAAAGCAACTATTATGAAGGAAGTTATGATGCTGGAACCTATAAGGGAACGCAATATGCTCTTCCATACGAAAGTGTACCAACTTTGATGCTAGTCAATAAGACACTACTAAAAAAAGAGCATATCAAAATGCCAGGGAATCACTGGACTTGGGATGATTTTTATAAGATCTGTCAAAAAGTAACCAAAGATACCGATGGAGATGGCCGTTTAGACCAATTTGGTGTATATAATTATAAATGGAATGATGCAACTCTGAGCAATGGCGGAACATTGTTTAATCAAAGTGGAACAAAATGCAACTTGTCATCCGAACCAATTGAAAATGCAATCCTCTTTACAAAGAAGATTGAAAAAATATCATCTTTTCGAAATCTGACATCTGATGATTTTGATTCTGGAAATATTGCATTTCGTCCTATGACATTTTCAGAATTTAGAACGTATAAACCATATCCATGGAAGATCAATAAATACTTTGATTTCAAATGGGATTGTATCAGACTCCCTTCCGGACCAGATGGAGAGAATAAGACACAGGTAGATAATCTGCTGATGGGAATCAGCAATCAGACCAAGCAAGGAGATATGGCATGGCAGTTTTTAAAGAAATTATGTTATGAAACAAAGACACAGCAAAAGATCTTTCAGTATCGTCAGGGAATCTCACCATTAAAAGCTGTGACGAATTCAAAACAAGCACAGCAGGTATTAGAAAAAAGCATGGGTGAGAATATGACAGATAAAATGAAATTGTTAGATGAACTCATGAACAATGCCTTGCAGATTCCAAAATTCCGAAGATACAATGAAGCCTACCAAAAGATTGACAGTGAGATGACAAGAATTCTTACAGATGAAGAAGAATTTGATTCCAATATCTTGAAACTAAAACAAGAGATTGATAAGTTTTTAAATCAGTAACAATAAGAAAATCAAAACAAATAAAACACGAATATGACATTTGTCACATAAAAAAGGACATTTGTAAATTGAAAGTCATGACAATTTACAGATGTCCTTTTTTTACATGCTTGGTAGAATAAGTTTGTAAATAAGAGATAGGAATAAGAAAGGAGAAGAGGATGAAATACGTAGTATTAGTCAGCCACGGAACATTTGCACCAGGACTTCACAGTGTACTTAAGATGTTAGCTGGTGGAGAAAGAGAAGACGTGATCAGCGTCGGATTAGAGGACGGAATGAGTGCTGATGAATTCGCAGAGAAATTCAGCAATGCGATCAGCAAGATCACAGAAGACGATGAGATCATTCTTCTTGGTGACATTGTGGGTGGATCACCTCTTACAAATGCAATTGAACAGGTATCAAATAAAGGACTGATCGGTCAGACAGTGATCTTTGGTGGAATGAACCTGGCAATGGCATTGACAGCAACATTAATGAAAGACGGCGTAGACACTGACATGCTAAAAGACAGCTTGATCAATGAGGCAAAAGATGCAGTTAAAGAATTTGTTATGACACCAGCAAACGATGATGAAGAAGACGATATTTAAATTTTAAGGAGGAAAAGAATATGTCAGTTTCATTTTTAAGAATTGATGACCGTATGATCCATGGTCAGACAGTAACACGTTGGTCACTAGAGTATCCATGCGATGGGCTGGTCGCAGTGAACGACAAAGCAGCAACAACAGATGCACTTAAGATGGCATACAAGAGTGCCAGCACAAAGAAAACATTTGTTTGGACATATGAAGCATGGAAAAAGAAAAACCAGAAAGTATTAGACAGCAAAGACAATTACTTCCTGATCACAAAAGATCCAATCCAGATGAAGAAGATCTTAGTGGATGATGGATTTGTTCCAAGTGATGTAAAGAAAGTAATCGTAGGACCATGTAATGACAGACCGGGAGCTGTCAAACTTGGTAATAACCAATCTATTACACAGGAAGAAGCAGAAGCTTTAGAAGCGATCAGCAAAGCTGGTTATGAAATCGAATTCGCACTGATCAAAGAAGCGTCCATCGGAACATGGGACAAATTCAGAGGTCAGTTTGGATTTAACTAAAAAACCAATAGAGAGGAGAAACTATTATGACAATTAGTTGGTTACAAGCAATCATTTTAGGTATTTTTGCCTGCTTATCCAGTATGCCTGGTATGGGAGGTACAACCATTGGTAACTACACATTAGGAAGACCATTAGTTGCAGGTCTTGTCTGTGGTATCGTACTTGGAGATATTCAGGCAGGTGTTTTAGTCGGTGCGGCAATGCAGGTTGTATATATCGCATTGGTTACACCAGGAGGAACTGTATCAGCAGACGTTCGTGCCGTATCTTATATCGGTATTCCACTGGCAATGTTAGCATTAAATTCATACGGATTAGATCCTGCATCAGCAAAAGGTATCTCCATGGCAACATCATTTGGAGCAATGGTAGGAACAATCGGTACAGTATTATTCTATGGAACAGCAACGATCAACCTTGTATGGCAGCACATTGGATGGCAGGCCGTTGAAAAAGGTGAATTCAAGAGATTATACGTTGTAGATATGGTTCTTCCATGGATTTCTCATATCATCTGCAGTTTCTTACCAGCAGTTGTAATGTGTAAATTAGGAGTTCCAGTTGTAGAAGCGATCAAAACAACATTACCAATGGATGGAATTGCAATGAAAACACTGTTTACAGTAGGTAGCTTACTTCCTTGCGTAGGTATTGCGATCTTATTAAAACAGGTAGTAACAAAAGCAGTTGACTTTATACCATTCTTCTTCGGATTTACATTAGCAGCAAGTATGGGATTAAACCTTGTATCAGTAACAGTTGTAGCAGCAATGTTCGCAATTATTTACTACAACATTAAAATGGTAGGAATCAGAGCAAAAGAAGCAGCCTTAGCTTCTGGCGGTTCCTTTGACGATGATGACGAGGAGGATATTTAATATGGCAGAGAAAAAACTATCTAAAAAAGCGTTAAATAAATCATTCCGTAACTGGGCTTATGGAAACTTAACATGTTTCTCTCAGGAACATATGCAGACATTTGGTTATCTGTGTGCAATGCTTCCATTGGTAGAAGAGTTATATGATACAAAAGAAGAACAGAAAGAAGCAATGAATACATACACAGCTTTCTTTAATACAGAACCACAGGTTGGATCTATCATCGTAGGTATCACAGCTGGTCTTGAGGAAGCAAAAGCAAATGGAAATGAAGATATCGATGCAGAAGCGATCAATGGTATCCGTGCCGGTCTTATGGGACCTTTAGCAGGTATTGGTGATTCCTTAGTTGTAGGTACATTAATTCCTATCTTACTTGGTATCGCACTGGGATTATCAACAGGTGGATCTGTCGTAGGACCGATCTTCTATATCGTAGCATGGAACTTGATCATGGCATTTGGAATGAAGTTCTTATACTTCAAAGGATATGAACTGGGTGGAAAAGCCGTAGATATCCTGGTTGGTGAGCAAGCAACCGCGATCCGTGAAGCAATCGTTATGTTAGGAACAATGGTTGTTGGATCTGTAGCAGCAACATGGGTATCAGTAAAAACATCATTCCATCTTGTAAACAGTGCAGGAAAAGAATTCTTAAATCTTCAGAATCAGTTAGACGGAGTATATCCAGGATTCTTAACAGCAGCTTTTGTAATCTTCTGTTGGTGGTTAATGTCCAAGAAAAAAGTATCTCCAGTTGTTACAATGTTGATCTTAGTAGTTGTAGCATTTATCGGAGTTATGATCGGATTCTTTAACCCAGGATTAAAATACTAAGAAAGGAAGTATATTATGATAACACAAACAAGAGCACAGCAGTTAAAAGAAATTGAATTTCAGACACAAATGCTCAATAACCTCAAAAAATGGATTCGCAATCTCATTATTCTATCTTCTATCGGAATCATACTTGCGTATTGGGGACTAGGTGTCCAAAGTAAAATGCCATTTACAGTATTTGGTGTAGCTGGAGTGATCATTACGATCATCAGTGTGATACTTTGTGTTGTCATAGGCCTTGGTATTAAGCGAGGAAGAGCAAACGTAGACAAGATATTACAATTAGTGAAAGCCTAAGCATAGAACTATTGTTTTTTGATTGAAAAAGGACGATTATAGTTAGATCGTCCTTTTTTCTACAAAGAAAGGGAAAAAATATGAGGAAAGTTAGCCCAAGATTAGTAGCGATAATGATGGCAGGTGTAGTCAGTGTCACTTCTATCGCGCCAGTAACAGCATACAATCATGTAACTGTAAATGCAGCACAATTACAGCAGCAGGCAATAGACTGGACATTTACAGGAAATGGAAAAGTAGACAATGATAAGATCCAGTTATCAGGAGCTGGTGATAATATCGGTATTACAAACATCAAAAAAGAAGATAATTATTCGGTCAAAGCAAAACTGACACAAGGAGAAGAAGACGGAGCTGTCGGTGTGATTATGGGAGCAAAGGAAGCAAAAGATCCAAAGAAAGGTTCTGTAGTAGCCAATGTTACTCCATCTACTGGAGCCGTACGTTTGTTCTGTTTCCAAGGAGGACGCAACAACGATCTTCAGAAAGAAAAAGTATTTGATGAATTAAAAAATAAAGATACTTATGATTTTGACATTTCTGTAAAACAACGTCATTTGACAGTTAAGATCAATGGTGTAAAAGTCATCAGTATGGAGATCACAGATACGATTTTTGAAGGAAAGGTTGGTCTTATTTCCTTCAATGAAACAATGACAGCATCTGATTTTTCTGTAGAAGATATCGCGATTCCAAAAGCAACAGCACATTTAACAAATTTACAGGTAACAGGTGGCGACTTAGATAAGAAATATACACAGGATACAAATGATTATGCGATCACAGTGCCTAATACAGTTGATAAATTATCTATCACACCAACTGTAAGTGATAATGGAACAGTGACGATCGGTGAACAAAAAGCAGAAAATGGAAAAGCAACAGAAGTATCATTAAAGATTGGATCTCAGGAAATTCCTATCACAGTGACAAGTACAAATGGTGCAGTAGAAACTACAACATTACATGTATTAAGAAATGTAGATGGTTCAGCATATACAGTTCCAACCAGACCACAATATCATTTTTCACAGGCAATGGGATGGAGCAATGACCCAAACGGAATGCTTTATTATAAGGGAGAATGGCATTTATTCTTCCAGCATAATCAGGCAAGAACGACATGGGGAGAGTTAGAATGGGGACATGCAGTTTCTAAAGATCTGATCCACTGGGAAGAATTGCCAAGACCATTAAATTATCAGGAAGATAATGGAGCAATGTTCTCTGGATGTGGTGTTGTAGATGATGAGAATACATCCGGTTTATTTGGAGATGAAAAAGGACCTGGAAAAGGTGGACTTATCGCAATCTATACACAGAACAATGAATTAAATGGCCACAGAGGACAGGATCAGTGCATCGCATACAGCAAAGATAACGGAAGAACATGGACAAAATATAAAGGAAATCCAATCTTAAAATGGGATGAAGATCATCTAAAAGATACAGCATTCCGTGATCCAAAAGTATTCCGTCACGATGGAAAATGGTTTATGGTATTAGCGGGAGGAATCTTAAGAATTTATTCTTCTGATGATCTGATTCATTGGAATATTGAAAGTACATATAAAGGAAGCGATGATATCGGTAATCCAGCAGGATTAAGAGTTGAAACAGAATGCCCTGATATGTATCCTTTAACAGCAGATGATGGAACAACAAAATGGGTTATAAGCGAAGGAGGACGTTATTATCGCATCGGTGATCTCAAGAAGATTGATGGACATTGGACATTTGTACAGGATAAAGACAGCGACCGTTATGTCATGAACTTTGGACCTCATTCTTATGCAGCAATGACATATTATATTGGTAATGGGGAAACAACCAATGGAAAACCAGAAAACCGAAGAATCATGATCAACTGGGCAAGTACATGGGCTGATGGATACTGCAATAACGTTGATAAAGTGACTGGACAGTGGGGATACAATGGATTCTTTAATCTTCAGACAGAATTAAATGTGAAGAAGATTGATGGTAAGTATAAACTAGTTCAGACACCAATTGACGAATACAAGAAATTACGAGTTAACGAAGCAGCAACCAAACTTGAAAATGTTACGATTCCAAAGAAGACAGAAAACAGCGAAAATCTGTTATCAGGAGTCAAAGCAGGACAATATGAAGTTGTCGCAGAACTTACACCACAGGCAGGAACAAAAGAAGTTGGATTCAAATTAAGAACAAACAAATCTGGAAGTCAGGAAACAGTTGTATCTTATAATACAGAAACAAAGAAAGTATCCATCAATGGAGAAAAATCTGGTACACATCCAGCGGGACAGCAGACAAAGAACATCGTATCCGATGCGATCGTCACGGAGAAAGATGGAAAAGTAAAATTAGATATCTTTGTTGATGAATCAAGTGTTGAAGTATATGGACAAGATGGACAGGTTACAGGAGCATTAGCAGTATTCCCATCTGTCAGTAGTACAGGAATGGAAGTATATTCTGAAGGTGGAGAAACAACAGGAAATATCACGGTTTATCCAATGAAGAGTATCTGGGAAAATAAGATCACAGATGCAAACACAGCAACAGATCTATATATCAGTACAGACTCTGGAAGTGGAGAATATAATGTCGGAGATAAGATCAGTGTAAATGCTGCAATCTCTCCAATGAAAGCAGATCAGAAAGTAACATGGAAAGTAAGTAATAACAAAAGTAATAAAGTTAAAGTTGTTAAAACAGAAGATGATGAACTTCAGTTAGAAGCACTAAAAGAAGGAAGTGTCACTGTTACAGCAACAACAGCAAATGGATTATCAAGAAGTATTGATATATTTGTTTCAGCAGCAGACGATGGTATTTCACTTAGTGACTGGAAACAACATGGTGGTAAATGGACGATCAGTGAGAATTCTAACAGTTGTACAGGAGAAGCCAGTGGAGACGCATTCTTAATGTCAGGAACAAAGATCAGTTCAGATGATTATATTTTTGAATCAGATGTTGTTTATCACAGTGGACAGGCATTTGCATTATTATTCCGTGGACAGAATCCAGATTCTACTAGCGCATATGCAGCTAATGTAGACACACAAAGAAAAGGTAGTACAGCAAGAATCTTTACATTTGGAGGCGGAACCGGAGACATCGGAAAAGATGGAAATTACAACTTAAGTGAAGGACAGAAATATCATTTCAAAGTTGTAGTAAAAGGTAACCAGTATAAAGTGTATATTGAGGACAAGCTGGTACTGAATGTAAGAGATGTAAAAGTTGAGAATAATTACAAAGAAGGAAGATATGTTGGATTTAATGTATTCAATGGAAAAGTAACATTCCAGAATATGAAAGTCATACCATTAGAAGTGAAAGTTCCAACAGTTTCTGATAAACTTGCATTAACAGCAGGCGAGAAAGCAGTAATTACTGTTTCCAATATCGAGGACAACAGTTTCAACATCATCAAATACAAATCTTTGGACAAAACGATCGCAGATGTAGATGAAGATGGTAACATCACAGCAAAGAAAGCTGGAACAACACAGATTGAAACGCAGGTTACAACTTTTGGAAGAAGTTACACATACAAGACTCAGGTAACAGTAAAAGAAAAAGAAGTAGAAACTCCAAAAGTTTCTATTACAGCAACACTAAAAGGTAATGCAGGAAAGACTGTCACAACGATCAAAGATGTGAAAGCAGGAGATACTCTGCCAGCATGGAACAAAGCAAAATATAAAGCAGCTGGTAAGAAAGGTTATGTATTTGCAGGATGGACATACAATGGAAAAATTGTTACAAAGATGCCAGAAAGCGACAAGAATATTACATTAACAGCTAAATTTGTTAAAGTAACAGTTGGAAAAGCAGGTTCATTATCTGTCAGATCCAAAGCAGGAAAAGGTGTAGGATTTGTAGCAAGATCAACACAATCTGTCAACAAATATGGAGAAAAACGAGGATTTAGATTCCGTTATTCCACAAGCAAAAAGATGAAATCTGCAAAATACAAGACAACAGGTTTAGTGAAAAATGTTTATACAAAAACAGGTCTGAAAAAAGGCAAGAAATACTATGTACAGGTTCGCTATTACTACTATGATTCAACAAATCAGAAAGTATATGGAACATATTCTAAAGCAAAATCAGTGAAAGCATATTAAAAATAAAGACCTAAAAAAGAAGAAAGCCATCTGGAATATTTTATCCTCGCCAGATGGCTTTTCTTGCTTTATAATAATGGGAGAAATAGACAACAAAGCAGAGAAACGAAAGGATGCAGACATAATGAAAAAGTATAAAGCAGTATTTAGTGATATCGATGGAACATTATTA
>OODU01000728.1_pt1 | contig 36050 bp, 29 predicted proteins | sample 1671171 | NCBI WGS metagenome assembly OODU01 (sample SAMN06348129, study PRJEB24527) | human gut metagenome | biome: human gut; feature: ankylosing spondylitis patient; material: feces | host: Homo sapiens | place: China | collected 2015-10
GCGGCCGTAGCTCATCTGGTAGAGCGCCACCTTGCCAAGGTGGAGGTAGCGAGTTCGAGCCTCGTCGGCCGCTCCAATACGAAGCCATCGTTGATGCAGAAATGCAAAAACGATGGCTTTTTTGTTGTTTCCCGTTACGGCTCCTTCCTGTGAAAAAAGAAAAGCCGGAAAATCCGCAGATTTTTCGGCTTTTGCAAATATGAAAATAATGATTCCGCTGATATTGTCGGAGCGCGATCCGTGCGCGGAGACAATTTTAAATCGTTTCTTACAGGATCACATTTTTAATGAGCAGCGAAATGCTGCCGTCGTCGCTGTGCAGAAATTCCACCTCGTTGTCCGAGTTGAGCAGTTCGGTGGGGATCTTCACCTCAATGCCGTTGGCGGTGTGGATGCTGCGGCTCTCCATGCGGCGGATGCGCGCAGGGGTCACGGTCACGGGCTGCTCAGGCGCTTCCAGCACATCACTCTTTTCCACATAATCATCAAAGGGCACGGCGGCAAGGGGATATTCCTCTTCCAACTGCTGGCGCACCTGCTGGATGGATACCTGATTGTCGTTGTCTGCGGCCTGATTGGCGATCAGCATCGCGACCTGAGCCTCTACGTGGGGCTGATCTGCGTAGTTTTCCTGCACGGCCTGCACGGCGGCTTCCTGAATGGCCTGCAGCTTTTTCTTTTCCGGCTGGGCGGTGGTGTACTGGAACACTACCGTGGAAAGGTAAAAATCCTTGTGGCCGTCGATGTCGAACTTTTTTTCCAGCAGCTTCATGGAGTAGTCGGTCAGATTGACAAGGGCACCTTCCTCCACCTTGCCGCTCTGGCTGGGCAGGCAGGCCCGCTGCTGTATGATGGAGTTCACCGGGGCACCCTCCACATTCTCGGTGTAGTGGGTGTAGCCGTTTTTGTAGTTCAGCTTCAGAATGCCCAGCCACGGCTCACCATCGCGGGTAAAATCCACCACGGCAAGGTCTGCCCCCGGAATGGTGGTGTGCGCGTGCATGTAGTCGAACAGAACGCCCGCGATGCGGCAGGAGAGGTCCACAAAATCGTGGTTGTGCTCCAGCTCGTTTTTAAAGGCGGAATCCGGCAACGGGCGGCACTGGCGGATATCGTCGCTGGCAAGCAGCTTTTCGATGTGGTACTGGAAATAGGCGGTCTTTTCGGCGGTCATTTCCATGCCGCTGCCGCTGAGTACAGGCGCATCCATGGTGGTGTCCAGCACGTGCAGAATGGCCTGATGAATGATGATCTCCATGGGAGTTACCTCGTTTTTATAAGAATCTCTTTGGCATACAGTATAGCACAGCCCGGCCCAAAAGGCGAGAGCACATCTTGTAAACCGCCTGCAGGAATGCTACAATAAGGACAGAAAACCACGCAGGAAAGGGGACAAAAACCATGGAATTCCGTGATAAGCCAATGGAAAACCTCATCCGCCTTCAGGAAAAGGACATCTGCAAAAATGCCCGCGCACTGCTGCTGGACGGTGAGAGCATCGTGGGTGCCTACAAGACGGTGCGCGATCAGGTGATCTTTACCACCCACCGCATCATCATGGTGGATATGCAGGGCGTTACCGGAACCCGGCAGCAGATCTTTGTGCTGCCGTACCGCAAGGTGCTGCACTTCGGGATCCAGACGGCAGGCTTTGGCGACCCGATGCAGGCATCGCAGCTGACCGTCTGCTTTGCGGACGCACACGAGGCAAAGTTCGGCTTTATCGGCCAGCAGGAACTGTTTGCGGTCGCCAACGCCATCAGCCGGTGCATCCTGTAAATAACTCCTTTAAAACAGCAGGCTCCCCGCCCGAGACCGGACAGGGAGCCTTTTGCTGTATATAAAATAGGAGAATGGCAGAATTAGCAGCAGTTTGTTTTGCGCACCAGCTGTTCGTGCATGAATACCATGAGCACCAGCAGTGCCAGCAGGTAAAAAGGGAACAGTGCCGGAGTGATGTTGTTTGCCAGCAGGCCGAACAGCGGCGGCATGGCCAGATTGCCCAAATAGGCGCTTGCCATCTGGATGCCGATGACCGCCTGCGATCTGTCCGCACCGAAGTGTTCCGGCGTGGAGTGGATGATGCTGGGATAGATGGGCGCACAGCCCAGCCCCACAAGAACAAGACCGCTCAGGGCAAGGATCTGCGGCCCGGGCAGCAGCAGAGCCAGCACCCCTGCGGCCAGAATGCACTGACCCATGCGGATCATCTGCGTATCGTTGAATTTCAGGGTCAAAAAGCCGCAGGCGGCGCGCCCGGCAGTGATGCCGATGTAGAACAGGCTGGCAAAGCTGGCGGCAGTGCCGGCGGCAACGCCTTTCGTCAGTGTGAGGTAGCTGCTGGCCCATAGACCGGCCGTGGTCTCCAATGCACAGTAGCAGAAGAAGCACAGCATCACTTCTCTGGCACCCGGCAGACGGAATACCTGTCCAAGGCTCAACGCCTGCGTCGAAGCAGTTTCGGTTTCGGTGCCTGCAGTACGGCTCTGCCATAGCGGCAAACTGAAAAAGAGCACTGCGCTCAGCAGGATCTGGAACAGGGCAATGTACCGGTAGCCGGATGTCCACGGCCCGCCGCCTGCCAGCACCCGGCCCATGACCATGGGGCTGATCATGGTGCCGATGCCCCACATGCAGTGCAGCCAGCTCATATGGCGGCTTTTATAATGTAAGGCAACATAGTTGTTCAGGGCCGCGTCTACGCTGCCTGCACCCAGCCCATAGGGCACGGCCCACAGGCAGAGCATCCAGAACTGTGTGGAGACCGAAAAGCCGAACAGCGCGGCAGCTGTCATGGCCACACTGAGGGCGGTCACTTTTCCGGTACCCAGCGCACGGGTGAGCCGGTCGCTGTTCAGGCTGGAAACAATGGTGCCAAAGGAGATGATCATGGAGATCAGCCCCGCATAGGACACCGGCACACCGAGCACCGGATACATGGAGGGCCACGCCGACCCCAGCAGGGAATCCGGCAGGCCCAGACTGATGAACGAGATGTAAATGATCGGAAGCAGAAGCTGTACCATAAACCTTGAGTTCCTCCGGGAAGGGTGTTATACTTGCAATGCATCTTGTGCTTTGCTGATGTAATAATATCACACATCGAAGCGGAATATTAGGATAAAAACGCCCGATTGATACAACAAAACCGGCGCGGATGCGGATGTGCACCTTGAACGAAAGGAGATGGCTGATCGTGGCTTTTCAGACCAGCTGTGCAGCAGCGGGCGGGCTCAACTGCCCGCCGGATATTGTGGCGGATAGCGAGGGCAGGGAGCTGGTGCAGCACGGCAGCGCACTGTTTCCGATTGCCTGCTATGAAGAGGACCTCAAAAGCTATTCGGTAGCATGGCACTGGCATGAAGAGTTTGAATACATCCTTGCCGTAAAAGGCCCGCTGGCGGTGGACGTGAACAAAGCCCGTCTGATTTTGCAGACCGGGCAGGGCGTGTTTGTCAATTCCGGAGTGTTCCATGCGGTGGAGCAGGCTGAGACCGGGGATGCCCTGCTGCATTCCGGGGTATTCCATCCGCGCCTGATCGGCGGTATGGATACCATCTTCTGGCAAAAGCTCGTACACCCGCTGCTTCAGCCGGGAGCACCGGCGTTCTTTCTGCTGGACGAGGCAGACGACGGGCAGAAGGCCGTGCTCTGCCATTTGCGGGAAGTCTGGGACGCAGTGGCCCAAGAGGTCTTTGACTATGAGAATCAGGCGCGGTACCATCTTTCGGCGGCGGTGCATCTGCTGGGAATGCAGTGCGAGGGTGGAAAAACAAAGGTCTCTCAGCAGGAGCAGATCGCGGCCCAGCGCATGAAACAGATGCTGCGTTTTGTGGAAGAGCATTATGCTGAGGAACTGAACGTGGAGCGCATTTCCGACTGCGTGGCCCTGAGTGAGAGCGCCTGCCTGCGCAGCTTCCGGCAGCTGCTGGGGATCACACCCATCCAGTATGTCAAGCAGTACCGCATTGAAAAGGCCGCCGAGCTGCTGCTTTCCACCAGCATGAAGATCGGCGAGATCGGTGCCGACTGCGGCTTTTCGGATACCAGCTACTTTACAAAGACCTTCCGGGAGATCAAGCACTGCACGCCCAGAGAGTACCGTCAGAAGTTTGCAGGAAGAGAGCAGTCTCTTTCAAGGCGGGACGGCGGCAGAGCCAGTGCACCGGCTGAAACAGCGTTATAAAAAGGAGAATCGGAAACAATGCAGCGTAGTTTGACCAAAGGCCCCATCACCGGCAGCATTTTGCTGTTTGCTCTGCCGCTGATGCTGGGCAATCTGCTGCAGCAGATGTACAACATTGCGGATACATGGGTAGTGGGCCGCTTTCTCGGCGCAGACGCGCTGGCGGCAGTGGGCTCGTCCTATACCCTCATGACCTTCCTCACCTCTATTTTGCTGGGCCTGTGTATGGGCAGTGGCGCGGCCATTTCCATGCAGTATGGCAGCGGTGAGCAGGACCGGATGCGGCAGAGCGTGTTCCTCTCGTTCACGCTCATTGCAGGCATCTCGCTGGTGCTGAACGTGCTGGTGTATCTGGGACTGGATGGGATCCTGTGGGTGCTGCGGGTGCCGGGGGAGCTGCGCCCCCTGATGAAGGAATACCTGCTCATCATCTTTTTGGGCATTACGGCTACTTTTTTGTATAACTACTTTGCAAACCTGCTGCGCGCCATTGGCAACTCGGTGGTGCCGCTGCTGTTTCTGGCTGTTTCGGCGGTGCTGAACGTCGTTCTGGACCTTATGTGCGTGCTGGTGCTGAACTGGGGAGTGAAGGGCGCGGCGGGCGCAACAGTGTTCTCGCAGTTCGTGTCCGGCATTGGCATCGGGTTGTACACTCTCAAAAAATTCCCGCAGTTGTGCCCCAAAAAGGCCGACTGCCGCTGGGACAAAAAGAATCTGGATATTATCCTCAATTTGTCCGTTATGACCAGTGTCCAGCAGTCCATCATGAACTTTGGCATCCTGATGGTGCAGGGCCTTGTGAACAGCTTTGGCACCGTGATCATGGCGGCGTTTGCGGCGGCAGTCAAGATCGATTCCTTCGCCTACATGCCGGTGCAGGACTTCGGCAATGCGTTTTCCACCTATGTGGCCCAGAACTACGGCGCGGGCCAGACCGACCGCATCAAAAAGGGCATCCGAAGTGCGGGCCTGTGCAGCGCAGGGTTCTGCGTGTGCATCAGCGGGCTGGTGTGCGCCTTTGCGGCTCCGCTCATGAGCATCTTCATCGACTCGGGCGAGGGGGCTATTATTGCCGCCGGTGTGCACTACCTGCGCATTGAGGGCGCGTGCTACATTGGCATCGGCATTCTGTTTTTGCTGTACGGCTATTACCGCGCCGTCAACCAGCCGCAGATGTCGGTGGTGCTCACCATTGCATCGCTGGGCACCCGCGTGGCGCTGGCCTATCTGCTTTCGGCCACGCCGCTGGGTGTTACCGGCATCTGGCTCAGCGTGCCCATCGGCTGGGCGCTGGCAGATGCCATTGGCATTGGATACTATTTAAAAAAGAAGCGGTAACGGCAGGGGGGAAAGAAGATGGTCGACCATATCAGGATCCGCGGCGCGCGGGTGCACAACCTGAAAAACGTGAATGTGGATGTGCCGCTGGGCAAAATCGTGGGTGTGGCGGGCGTGTCCGGTTCGGGCAAGTCCAGCCTTGCGCTGGGCGTGCTTTACGCCGAAGGCTCCCGCCGGTATCTGGACGCACTTTCCACCTATACGCGCCGCCGCATGACGCAGGCGGCAAAGGCATCGGTGGACGAAGTGCTGTATGTTCCGGCTGCACTGGCACTGCATCAGCGGCCCGCTGTGCCGGGCATCCGCAGCACCTTTGGTACCGGCACGGAACTGCTGAACAGTCTGCGCCTGATGTTCTCCCGTCTTTCCAGCTATCCCTGCCCGCAGTGCGGCCACTGGCTGGAACCCAGCCTTGCCGTGGCGGCAGAAAAGCCGCTGCTCTGCCCGCAGTGCGGTGCCAGCGTGCGCGCGCTTTCCGCTGAAGAATTTGCCTTCAACAGTCAGGGTGCCTGCCGCACCTGCAGCGGTACCGGCATGGTGATGACCGTGGACGAGAGCACCCTTGTGCCGGACGATTCTCTTACGATCGACGAAGGTGCCGTGGCCCCGTGGAAGAGCCTGATGTGGTCGCTGATGGTGGATATCTGCCGGGAGATGGGCGTGCGCACCGATGTGCCCTTCCGCGACCTGACCGACCGGGAAAAGGATATCGTTTTCCATGGCCCGGCGGAGAAAAAGCACATTTTTTATCATAACAAAAATTCCAATCAGGCCGGGGAGCTGGATTTTACCTATTTCAATGCCACCTATACCGTGGAGAACGCCCTCTCCAAGGTCAAGGATGAAAAGGGCATGAAGCGGGTGGAAAAGTTCCTGCGGCAAGGCATCTGCCCGGACTGCGGCGGCACCCGGCTGTGTAATGCGGCTCGTACCCCAAAGCTGCGGGGCATCACGCTGGACAAGGCTTGTCAGATGACTCTTGTGCAGCTTACCGATTGGGTGGCGGGTGTGCCGGACAGTCTGCCGGAAGAGATGCGGCCCATGGCCCGCAATATCTGCGAATCCTTCCAGACGGCAGCGGCACGGCTGCTCTCGCTGGGCCTTGGCTACCTGACGCTGGACCGCTCCGCTTCCACTCTTTCCACCGGTGAGCGCCAGCGGATGCAGCTGGCCCGTGCGGTGCGCAACCGTACCACCGGTGTGCTCTATGTGCTGGACGAGCCGTCCATCGGCCTGCATCCTTCTAACATTGAAGGCCTGACCGATGTGATGCACGACCTTGTGGCCGACGGCAACTCGGTGGTGCTGGTGGATCACGATACCCAAATTTTAAAGGAAGCTGACTGGCTGATCGAGATGGGGCCGGAAGCCGGTGCAAAGGGTGGACATGTGATCGCGCAGGGCAGCATTCCGGAAATTGAACAGAACGCGGCTTCTCAGATCGGCCCGTTTCTTGCAGGCAGGGCGGGGGTGAACGCCCGGCCTCATGTGCCGGAAAATGAACTGTTTGCACAGGGCCGCATCCATCTGGCAACCTCGGCCATCCATACTGTGAAGCCGCTGGAACTGGAACTGCCCAAGGGGCGGCTGACCGTGGTTACGGGTGTGTCCGGCAGCGGCAAGACCACCCTGATTTTGGAAAGCCTGATCCCGGCCTTGCAGGCAAAGGTGAATGGCACAGCCCTGCCAGCGCATGTGAAAAGCGTGGAGGCCGAGGAAATCGCGCAGGTGAAGCTGATCGATGCAACGCCCATCGGCATCAATGTGCGCTCCACCGTGGCCACCTATGCCAATGTGCACGATGAGCTGCGCAAGCTGTTTGCCAAAACGCAGGATGCCAAAGACCACGGCTATAAGGCGGGCGATTTCTCCTACAACACCGGCAAGCTGCGGTGCCCCACCTGTGACGGCACCGGCGTCATCAGTTTGGATGTGCAGTTTTTGCCGGACGTAGAAGTGCCCTGCCCGGACTGCGGCGGTTCGCGCTACAGCCGGGAAGCGGCGGCAGTGAAGCTGCCCACGGCGAACGGCGAACCAGCCTCCATGGCCGACCTGATGGACATGGATGTGTCCACTGCATTGGAAGCCTGTGCGGACTGCAAGCTTGTGCGCCAGCGCCTGCAGGTACTGAAAGAATTGGGCCTTGGCTACCTGACCCTTGGCGAGGAGACACCCAGCCTTTCCGGCGGCGAAGCCCAGCGGCTGAAGCTTGCCAGCGAGATGGGCAAGGGGCAGGCAGACAGTGTGTTCGTGTTCGATGAACCCACCATCGGCCTGCATCCGCTGGATGTACAGACCCTGCTGGGCGTGTTCCAGAAGCTGATCGGGAACGGTGCCACTGTGGTGGTCATTGAGCATGATCTGGATGTGATCCGCAATGCGGATTACCTTGTGGATATGGGGCCGGGCGGCGGCGATGCCGGCGGACGCATCGTGGCGGCAGGTACGCCGGAACAGGTAAGACAGAACCCGGAGAGCATCACCGGGCGGTATATCTGATAGAAAAAGCAACGCCCGCCGGGGAGACCCGGCGGGCGTTCTCTGTACGGCGATAAAACTTACCGCTTGATATCGTAGTTCATGTTCATCAGGTTGCGGATAGTGCTCACATCATCGGTGATGTTGGCATCGCCGTGGATGGTGTGCTTGATGGCACTGCTTGCCACCGCAAAGTTGATCATATCCATGGCTCTGTAGTTGTGCAGCATGGCGTAGATCAGGCCGCTGGCAAAGGCATCGCCGCCGCCCACGCGGTCAAGGATATTAAAGGTGAACAGCTTGCTCTCGAAGGTGTGGCCGTCGTACCACATGAAGGCCTTCAGGCTGTTCTCGCTGCCGCTGTGCGCATAACGCACATGGCGGGCAATGCACTTGAGGTTGGGATACCGCTCGATGAAGTGCTGGAAAATCTCGTCCTGCTGCTCATAGCTGGGCTGCAGAGGCACGCCGTCCTTCCAATCGCCCTTGGAATGGTCGCTCTCATCCTTCCACAGGTGGTACGGCTCAATGCCAAGCAGCACATCCACATAGGGCAGGCACTCGGTGCAGAAATCGCGGGCTTCTTCCCAGCTCCACAGGGTAGAGCGGAAATTGCCGTCGAAGCTGACGGTCAGGCCCTTGTTTTTGGCGACCTTGAGCATATCCAGAATGAGGGTGCGGCAGTTGGGTGCCAGTGCCGGGGTGATGCCGCTCAGGTGCAGCCAGTCGTAGCCGTCCAGCAAAGCATCCAGATCCACCTGCGAGAAATCGTACTCGGTAATGGCACTGTGCTTGCGGTCATAGATGACCTTGGACGGGCGGATGCCGTAGCCGGTCTCCAGATAATAAGTACCCAGACGGTTGGAAGGAGTCTCGTTCGGCTCGGTCAGGATCATAGGGGTGCAGTGCACGTCGTTGGAACGCAGCCAGCGCACGGCGCTCTTGCCCAGACTGTTGTTGGGCACCACGCTGAAGAAGGTGCTGTCCACACCAAGGTTCGCCAGTGCCAGTGCAATGTTGGCCTCGCTGCCGCCGTAGCTGGCCTCAAAGCCGGATGCCATACGGATCTTCTCGTAGTTCGGCGGGGTCAGGCGCAGCATGATCTCACCGCAGGTGATGAATTTCTGGCCGGTGGTATCGTTGCCAAGGATCGGGTTGAAATGTTCCATAACGCTCCTCCTGATATTTACAGCTCATCAGAGTGCTGTTAACACATCGTTGTATCCATTATAATCCGGCCCGGATAGGATTGCAAGCACTTCCGCGGGGATGCAAGAGAAAATAATCGGCCTTTTTTGGGAGATTTGACGAATTCATACCCCTGTCAAATCGAAAGAAGGCGTATACTCTTCCTTTGCGCTGCTCTTCTGCTGCATGTAGCCCTGCGCCAGTCCCTTGTCCATGGCATAGTTGACCACCCGGCGGTATTCATAGGTGGTAATGCGCCGTCCGATGCCGTGCTCTGTGGCTTTGTAAAACGGTGTGTACTGGCTCATGACGCTGGGGATGAAGCATCCGGGGTCTGCATCGTTCCACGCGGCCATCTGGTCAAGCACCGCAAAGCTGTCGTCAACATGGCCGGGCAGGGCAAGGTGCCGCAGAATGACCCCCTTTTGCAGGATGCCCTCTGCATTGAACACCGGGTGCCCGGCCTGTGCCATCATGGCTTCAATGGCGGGCTTTGCCTGCGCAAAATAGTCCGGTGCAGAGGAAAGCTTTGCCGAGAGGGCGGAGGAAACGTATTTCAGGTCGGCCAGCCAGATGTCGATGTATCCGCGCCATGCTTCCACGCTTTCCACCGTTTCGTAGCCGCCGGTGTTGCATACGATGGGCAGATGCAGGCCCTTAGCCCGGGCAATATCCAGCGCGGCAATGATCCAGGGCCGCCACTGGCCGGGCGTGACCAGATTGATGTTGTTGGCACCCTGCTCCTGCAGATTCAGGAAAATCTCTGCCAGATGTTCCACGCTGATCTCCTTGCCAAGGCCCTCGGCGCTGATGGGATAGTTCTGGCAGAAGCAGCATTTGAGGGTGCAGCCGGAAAAGAACACCGTGCCGCTGCCCTTTGTGCCGCTGATGCATGGCTCCTCCCAGTAGTGCAGGGCAGCGCGGGCTGTTTTTAAGGTGCCGCCCGCGCCGCAGAAACCGGTGCGTCCGGCAGCACGGTCGGCCCCGCACCGGCGCGGGCAGAGGGTGCAGGAAGAGGGAACGGAGACGAAATCGCTTTTCGGCATAATATCCAAAGTCCTTTGCTGAAAGTTTGTCAGCCCCAGTATACCACTTTTCGCCCCGGACGTGCTATACTATAAGATAAGGAAAAAATAATACATATGGAAAGCAACATCTTTGCAAGGTTCGTGTGGCGGACTGCGGCGGAGAGAACGTTGTGATGGAGGAGACCATGCGCACCGAAACCGATGAGATCCGCGATAATCTCAAGTACCTGACCCTGCTCTCGCGGGATTATCCTTCGCAGGCGGCGGCAGCCAGTGAGATCATCAGCACGCAGGCACTGCTCAAGCTGCCCAAGGGTACCGAGCACTTCATGAGCGACCTGCACGGCGAGAATGAAGCTTTTGTGCATATTCTGAATTCCGCTTCCGGTGTCATTCGCGAAAAAGTGGATCAGGTGCTGGGCGATACCGTGCCGAAGCATACCCGCGCCGAGCTGGCAACGCTGATCTATTACCCAAACGAAAAGCTGCCCCAGCTCAAGGCACGCTGTACCAGCGAGGAAGCGCTGGATCAGTGGTACACCGAAACGCTGCTGAGGCTCATTGATATCTGCCGTCTGGTGTCCTCCAAGCATACCCGCGACCATGTGCGCAGATGTCTGCCTGCCAGCTGCGGCTACATTCTGGACGAGCTGCTCCACGCCCATTTTGAGGATCACGACAAGGATCTGTACTACGGCCAGATCGTGGGCAGCATCATTGAAAATGGCCGCGCCGACCGCTTTATCGTGCGGCTGTGTGAGCTGATCAAGCATCTGGCAGTGGACAAGCTGCACATCGTGGGCGACCTGTTCGACCGCGGCCCACGCCCGGATATCATCCTCGATCTGCTTATGCGCCACCACAATGTGGATATCCAGTGGGGCAACCACGATGTAGTATGGATGGGTGCCGCTGCGGGCAGCCCCATCTGCATCTGCACGGTGCTCAAGACCACGCTGGCTTATCATAACCACGGAATGCTGGAGGACTGCTACGGCATCAACCTGCGCCATCTGCAGCGCATGGCCGAGCAGTTCTACGGCAATGATGATCTTTCCATCTGGATGCCTCATACCGATGCGGCCCGCGGCCCCTACACCAGGGGAATGCTGCACCGCTGTGCCGTGATGCACAAGGCCATCAGCATTCTGATGTTCAAGCTGGAGTGCCATGTCATCGACCGCAACCCGGACTTCCAGATGCAGGAGCGAGATTATCTGCGCCGCATCGACTGGGAAAAACACACGGTAAAGATCGGCGAAAAGGAGTATCCGCTGCGGGATACCTCGTTCCCCACGGTGGACCCCGCCGACCCGGCCGCACTGCACCCGGATGAACAGCTGGTGCTGCGCAAGCTGGTGCAGTCCTTCCGCCAGAGCGAAAAACTGCAGCAGCATGTTGAATTTCTCTATGCAAAGGGCAGCGTGTACCACATTGAGAACGGCAACCTGCTCTACCATGGCGCTGTGCCCATGACCAGCCGCGGCACCTTTGCCATGGAGCGCTTTGAGGGCCACTACTACTCCGGCCGCGCACTGATGGACTACTGCGATGCCCGCGCCCGCCGGGGCTACTATGCACCGGAAGGCAGCGCTGCCCGCCAGAGCGGACAGGATTTTTTGTGGTATCTGTGGTGCGGCAAGCTTTCGCCGCTGTTTGGCCGCAGTGCCATGACCACCTTCGAGCGGCTCTATGTAGAGGACGCTTCCACCCACACCGAGGTGAAGGACCCCTATTATACATGGTATAATGATGAGGCCGTCTGCCGCCGCATTCTGGCCGAGTTTGGCCTGCCCGGTGCCAGCCACATCGTCAACGGCCACGTGCCGGTGCGGGAAAAGAACGGCGAAAGCCCCATCAAGGGCGGCGGACGGCTGGTGGTGATCGACGGCGGTTTCTGCCGTGCCTACCACGAAAAGACCGGTATTGCAGGCTACACGCTGGTGTATTCCAGCCGCACCATGTCCCTGCGCACCCATCAGCCCTTTGAAAGTGCCGAGAAAGCGGTGAAGGATAATCTGGATATCATTTCCCAGAAAAACATTCTGGAGACCGAAAATCATCGCATTCTCGTGGAGGACACCGACGAGGGCGAGGTGCTGCGGGAGCGTGTGCACGACCTCAAGCAGCTGGTGGCTGCCTACCAGCTGGGCTGGATCACTGAGACTCGGTGCGAAGACCACATCTGGTAAAGAAAGCGCAACAGCAATGTATCTGTTTTTTGTAAAATACCTGAAAAAGAAATCAAAATTTTGGAATATCCTGCGCGAAAATGGGCAAAACAGAAAATAATAAAACAACACCAAACGGGGCTTTGCTTTTTTGTGAAAGTTGTGTATAATAAGATAGCTGTACGTGTACGGCCTTATGGCCCATGCACATCAGGCAGCTTTTATGGAAAATGCTTTCAGGAACCTTAACAGGCCTGCGGCTGCGGGCCTCCGACAAGGAGATCATAAAATTGGAGAAATTTGTTATTACGGGCGGCAAGCCCCTGCACGGCGAAGTTACCATTTCGGGTGCCAAAAATGCGGCGGTGGGCATCCTGCCTGCAACCATTCTGGCTGCGGATGTCTGTGTGATCGAGAATCTGCCGGATATCAGTGATGTGGCGGTGAGCCTGAAGATCCTCAGCGTTCTGGGCGCACAGATCAAAATGATCAACCGCAACACCTACGAGATCGACACCACCCATCTGAACGGCACCAACGTCCCGGACGACCTGTCCCGCCAGATGCGCGCCAGCTACTACTTTCTGGGCGCACTGCTGTCCCGTTTTGGCAAGGCTCAGGTGGCCATGCCCGGCGGCTGCAACCTCGGCCCCCGCCCCATTGACCAGCACCTGAAGGTGTTCAGTGCTCTGGGCGCAGAGGACAGCGTGGACTACGGCATGATCACCGTGCGCGCCAAGGAGTTGAACGGTGCACACATCTTCTTTGATAAGGTCAGCGTGGGCGCTACCATGAACGGTATGCTCTCCGCTGTAATGGCCAAGGGCCAGACCATTCTGGAAAACTGTGCCAAGGAACCCCATGTGGTGGATCTGGCAAACTTCCTGAATATGTGCGGTGCGAACATCCGCGGCGCAGGCACCGATGTGATCAAGGTGCGCGGCGTGGAAAAGATGCACGGCTGCACCTACAGCATCATCCCGGATCAGATCGAGGCTGGCAGCTACATGGTGGCTGCTGCTGCCACCGGCGGCGATGTTCTGGTGAAGAACGTCACCCCCAAGCATCTGGAACCCATTACCGAAAAGCTGCGCCGTGCAGGCGTGGAGGTGGAAGAATTTGACGATGCTGTGCGTGTGCGCCGCACCGGCGATATTCTGCCGCTGAAGATCAACACGATGCCGCATCCCGGCTTTCCCACCGACATGCAGCCCCTGATGGGCGTGCTGCTGAGCGTGGCCAAGGGCACCAGCACCGTGACCGAGAGCGTGTGGGATAACCGCTTCCGCTATGTGGACGAGCTGCGCAAGATGGGTGCCAACGTGCAGGTGGACGGTCAGGTAGCTGTGTTTGAGGGCGTGGATAAGCTCACCCCTGCACCGCTGCGCGCACTGGATCTGCGTGCAGGCGCTGCCATGGTGGTGGCTGCGCTGATAGCAGACGGCACCAGTGAGATCGAGGAGATCGGTCACATCGAGCGCGGCTACGAGAATATCGTGGAAAAGCTGCGCGGTCTGGGTGCAGACATCAGCAAGGTGGAGCGTATGCCCGCTGCACTGGATCAGGCACTGTAACTTATAAAAAGCAAACAGCCTGCTGCATATGCGGCGGGCTGTTTTTGAGTGTATCAGAGGTTTTTCATGGCAGAATTCATCTCGTTATATTCGGGTTCCTCCGGCAACAGCAGTGTGGTGCGCTGCGGGCAGCGGTATCTCATTGTGGATATGGGCAAGGGCGTGCGCACTACCTCAGCGGCGCTCAAGGCGCTGGGCCTTGCCGCCAGTGACTGCGACGGCATCCTTGTCACCCACGAGCACAGCGACCATGTGAAGGGGCTTTCCACCTTCCTCAAAAAGAACACGCTGCCGGTGTACGGTGCAGCGGAAACGCTGGATTTTCTGGACAGCAACGGCATCGTACCGGCCAGCTGTGAGCTGCACGAGCTGGAAGGCAGGGAAGAGGATGTGGGCGCGTTTGGCGTGCAGAGCTTTCCCACCAGCCACGATGTGCCCTGTGTGGGCTACCGCATCCACACCCCGGACGGCAAGACCATGACCATTGCAACCGACCTTGGCGTGCTCACGCCGCCGGTGCACGAGGCGCTTTCCGGCTGTGACCTTGTGGCACTGGAGAGCAACTACGACCTGCACATGCTGCGCAGCGGGCCGTACCCCTATTACTTACGGGCACGAATTGAAAGCACCCGGGGCCACCTTTCCAACGACGAGTGCTCGGCAAAGCTGCTGGAACTCATTCAGGAAGGGTGCAAAAAGTTTGCGCTGTGCCATCTTTCGCAGGAGAACAACACGCCTGCGCTTGCCCTGCAGACCGTGTTCAACACGCTGGGCGCGGCGGGCGTTGTGCCGGAGAAGGACTGCATCGTGCAGGCACAGCGCCGCAACGAAATGAGTCCGGTATTAGAGTTTTAAATAAAACAAACGGCAATGCATTTGCATTGCCGTTTGTTTTATTCAGCTGCTTTCTGTGTGCGGATGTCATCGCCTGCAAAAAGGCAGGGGACAAAGGCAGAAAGGCGGCTGGAAATTTTTTCGGTATACAGCTTTTCCAGCAGAGCACCGTCAGTGATGTTGGTGGTGACGATGGTGGGCAGCTTTGCACCCAGCCGGTTGTTGAGCAGACTGTACAGGCTGCTGATGAGGAAGGCAGAGTTGAACTCCGAGCCAAGATCATCCAGAATGAGCAGGTCGGCCCCGGCAGCGGTCTGCATCAGCGTTTCCTCCTCGCCTGCCGGGTCTGCACCAAAGTGCAGCCCTTCCAGCTTGGAGAAAAAGTCCGGGCTGGAAACATAGATCACATCGTAGCCCTTTTCCAGCACGATGCCCGCAATGGCAAGGGCCGCGTGGGTCTTGCCAAGGCCCGCATTGCCAAACAGCATCAGGCTCTCGCTGTGGTGGTCAAACTCTTCCGCGTAGCTGCGCAGGTCTGCCAGCATATCGGCCATGTAAGGGCGGATGGAACCGCCCACCTTTTCATCGGCACGGTTCGGGTAATAGCGCAGCTCCATGGTGTCAAAGCTTGCAATGGACAGGCTGGACAGCGCCTCGATCTCCTTGCGGCGCAGCTGCTGCATCACCTTGTGCACGCACTCACAGGTGCGGCCATTCACGCTGCCGGTGTCCTGACATTTGGGGCAGACAAAGCGCGGCTCCAGTGCATCAGCGGGCCGTCCGCTTTGTGCCAGCAGGGCGGTCAGCTTCTGCTTTGCATCGGCAAGGGCGGCGGCAGCTTCGGTGCGGTCCTTGCCCGCAGCACCGGCCAGTGCACAGCGGATGCCCCGCACCCGCACCTCTTCTTCTGCATGGCGCAGGGCGGGAATGGCGGCTTCGGCTTCGGCGCGGGCATCCTCGGCTCTGGCTCTGGCCATCTGCCGCCGGGCGGCCACGGTGCGCATGGCTTCCTGATACAGTTCGTTTTTGGTACGCATGGCTCCTCCTTATTCCGGCTTCTTTTTCAACGGACGGCGGCGGGCAGCGTTCTTGAGGAAATCGTTGCCGCTGGGGGCTTCGCGGTCTACCCGGAGGTTCCGGCTTGCGCCTGCAGCAGCCACCGGGCTGCGCACATCGTGCACGGTGCGCAGGCCCTTGGCGTTCCATGTTTTGAGGATACTGTTCCAGTACCACAGGTCGCGCTTGGCCCCGGCCTGCACAGCAGCTTCCTGCACCATGGCATCGTCGTAGCCGTAAACCTCGTACCAGCGTGCAATGGCCTTGCGCCCGCCAAGGGTCAGCTCGCTTTCCGGGATGTTCAGAAGGCCGCTGACATACTGCTCGCGGCTCTGGCGCAGTGCCAGCAGTTTGAGGTGGGCATCGGCCTGCTCACCGGTCTCCACGCCCTCGGTGCGCCACACCTTCAGCTCATGCACTACGGCGGCCATGGTGCTGCGGCCGGTGCTGGCAACGTAGGCAGTGCACAGCATCACGGTCTCCGGCGCAAAGCCCTCCTGCATATAAAGGTTGACCAGCTTTTCCATCTCCCTGTGGGTCAGCGGACGGGCAAAGCCGGTCTGTGCGCAGTCGATCAGGCTGGAGATCATGGGGTCGGTGCGGCTGGCCGCAGCGATCTCGGCCCAGGTCATGGGTGCGGGGGCGCTGGGTTCCTCGCCCGGTGCGGCGTTCTCTTCGTACCGCTCCAGCAGGCCAGCGCCTGCCCAGAAGGAGAGGGCGCTCTCGGCGCTGATGCGGCTGCGCAGCTTGAGGTCGGCACAGATCTTGTCCGGGTCGGTGATGCCGGTCGCCAGCACATACAGAGCCACGCGCACATTGTATTCTTCGGCGATGCCCAGTTTGGAAAACACCAGCTGCGGCACTGCAATGGTATCGCCCTTGAGTTCTTTTAAACGATAGATCATGTTTTATTCCTTCGGCTTGTCCGGCTCGGCTTCGTCGGCAGGCGGCTCCCACGGGTCGCTGTCCATCATGCTGGGGCAGTTTTTCCAGCGGTCAGGATCGGCATTGAACGCGTCCTGCAAAAAAGCGGCTGTGGCCTCCCGGCCCTCGTCGGTGAGCGGAAACACCTTCTGCACACGCAGGGCAGGGTCGGTCTTTTCAATGGTCCAGGGGTCCGGCCAGTAGTCCACGGTGAGGATGCTTTCCTCCTTTGCGGCACCCTCGCCGCCGTCCGGGTCCGGCACGGTGCGCTTGCCGGGGATCATCCGGTATCGCAGGCCGTATTCGTTGCCGCTGTAGGAATTTTTGCATTTGAAGTAATGCAGCAGGGGAACAAAGATCATGGCAGAGTCCTTTCGTATTTTGCAGGGAGCGGCTGTAAGCAAAAACGGCAAACCGATATTCCACGGTTTGCCGTTTGTTTTTGGAGCAGGGTACGGGACCCGAACCCGCCGCCTGCTGCTTGGGAAGCAGCCGCTCTACCGGATGAGCTAACCCTGCAAGTTGCTCATTTATTGTAGCAAAGAGGGACGGGATTGTCAAGGGCCGGAGAATGTCAGTTTTTCTGGGCATCGGTCAGGTCCAGCACCGGCGTGAAGGGGTCGAACACAAGGCCGGTGATGCCGTCCGCCACCAGCAGACGCCTGTTCTGGCCCAGCAGCGGCACCACGGCGCAGCCTTCCAGCAGCTGGCACTCACAATCGGCCAGCAGGGCACAGCGGGCGCTGCCGGTCTGCTGGGCACTCTCGGCCAGACGCTGAGAGTAGATGGGGTCGGACCAGCCGGTCAGGCCGCCGCCCTCGGCCGTGAACTGCTGCAGCATCTGGTATACGCTGCCGCCTTCGGCGCGGATGGGAGCCAGCGCAATGGTGTAGCTGCCCGCTGCAAGGCGTTTGTCGAACTCCTCCTGCGGAACCTCTTCCACCGAGAAGAAAAGGGAACAGTCCTTCTGCCATGCGCCGTTGATCTGCTCGGCCAGTTCGGTCAGGCCGGCTTCCTTCGGCAGCAGGATGGTCACGCCGGAAAAATCCGAGCTGGCCATGCCCTGCCGTGCATTCAGGTACAATGTACGGGGGTCGGTGATGGTGGGCAGCGGGTTCCCGGCAGACTTGCGGTAATCGATGCCGTCCACGGAAAGGCCGGTGGGCACAAGACCCTCGGCAGCGGTGTACAGACCGGAAGAGGGCACATCCACATTCTCCCGGGCGATGCCGGCAAGCGCCTGCCGCAGTTCCTGATCGGCAAACACAGAATCTTCGGCGCTGTTGAACAGCAGTGCCCAGGTGGTGTCGGAGTAATCCACCGACTGCAGCGAGGTATCCTCGCCGGTGTCGTCCAGCGCGGCAGAGCATTTTTCGTCTGCAATGAGCTGGGCGGCGCTCTTGCCGGTGCTGCCGGTGTTCTGCACCAGACGCAGACTGCCGATCATGGGGGAGGAGACATCCCGGCGCAGGAACAGGCCGCTGGCCGTCCAGTTGTAAAGATAGAAGCTGCCGCTGGAAAGGGTGGTCTTGGCGGTCAGGCCGTAGGTGCCGCGGGTGCTCTCAAAAAATGCTTCATCGCAGGGCATGGCACCGGGCAGGGTGAGCTTGGCAAGGAAGTTGTCGTCCCTTTCACTCAGGCGGAACACCAGCGTCAGCGGGCCGGCGGCCGAAACGCCCAGCGTGCTGGCATCGGCTGTGCCAGCCAGCACGGCAGCACTGTTCTCAAGGGCGGCAAACTCCACGGCATAAGGGGAATTTGTCTGCGGCTGGAATATGCGTCGGAATGCAAACACAAAGTCCTCGGCAGTGATGGTGTGATCCGTGGAAGCGCCCTTGACGGCCTTGTAGGTCAGGCCGTCCTTGATCTGGAAGGTGTAGGTCTTGCCATCGGAGGAGATCGTCCAGCTCTCGGACAGATCGGGCACGATCTCGCCATCCGCTTTTTTGCGGACAAGCCCGCTGTAAAGGTTCTCGCAGGCGATCACGTCCGGGGCAGCAGAAGCCACCTGCGGGTCGAGGTTTGCGGGAATGGTATCCACGAACCATGTAAAGCTTGGCGCACTGGAACTGCTGCCGCAGCCGGTGAGCGCAAGCAGGAACGCAGCAGCAAGCACTGCTGCGGTAATACGGAAGAACTGTTTCAAGGGGATGACCTCGTTCTATGGTATTTGCGAAAAAAGGCTTCTTGTATACAAAAAGAACTCTACTTCGACAAGTGTAGCAGAAACAGCGGCAAAATACAATTGCAGAATTGTGAATTTACCTTGCTTTTTGGGGCAAAAAGGGTGTTTTTCCGTTGCCAATTGCGGCTAAATGGACTATAATGGTACAGCGAAACATCTCTGCACCCGTTTTGAGGTGCGTTCTGAATACGATATTATGGAGGAGGAACTGTTTTTATGCAGAAGGATCAGCAGAAACTGATGGAACTCATCAAAGGCAAAAAAGTGGCCTTTATTGGTGCCGGTGTCAGCCACAAGACCCTGATCAAGGAGTTTGTGGAGCTGGGTGCCCATGTGACCCTGTGCGACCAGAAAAAGAGCGTGGAGGACTTTGGCGATTACGCTGCAACCATCAAGGAGCTGGGCATCGACCTGAGCCTGGGCGAAAACTATCTGGATGGCTTCAAGGGTCAGGATATCATCATGCGCACCCCGGGCTTTGTGGGCTACTTTGAAAAGCCCCTGCAGGATGCCATGGCCGCAGGCACCATGGTCACCAGTGAGGTGGAGTTGTTCTTCGACTTCTGCCCCTGCGAGATCGTAGCCGTGACCGGCTCCGACGGCAAGACCACCACCACCACCCTGATCTCCAAGTTCTACGAGGCCGCAGGCCGCAAGGTGCATCTGGGCGGCAACATCGGCGCAGCTCTGCTGCCCATGCTGCCCGAGGTGGCTCCCGATGATGTGGCTGTGGTGGAGCTTTCCAGCTTCCAGCTCATCAGCATGCATTCCAGCCCCAACATTGCCGTGGTGACCAATGTTACCCCCAACCATCTGGACCATCACAAGGACATGCAGGAGTACATTGATGCCAAGCGCAACATCCTGCTGTACCAGAAGCAGCCCTGCCGCGCTGTGCTGGGCTATGAGAACGAGATCAGCCGTTCCATGCAGTCCGACTGCAAGGGCAAGCAGGTGTGGTTCACCCGCCTGCACGATACCGACAACGGTGCCTTCCTGCGCAAGGAGGACAACATGCTCTGCATGGCCGAGGATGGCGTTGTGACCCCCTTCCTGGCCCAGAAGGACGTGAAGCTGCGCGGCCTGCATAACATTGAAAACCTGCTGGCTGCTGCCGCTGCCGTGTGGGGCGAGGTGCCCGTGGAAGCCATCCAGAAGGTGGGCAGCACCTTTACCGGTGTGGAGCACCGCATTGAGCCGGTGCGCACGCTGGACGGCGTGCTGTACTACAACGACTCCATCGGCACCAGCCCGACGCGCACCATTGCCGGTCTGCGCAGCTTTAACCAGAAGGTCATTCTGATCGCTGGCGGCTACGACAAGCACATTCCCTATGAGCCGCTGGCACCGGAAGTGGTGGCCCACGTGAAGAACCTTGTGCTGATGGGTGCCACCGGCCCCCGCATCGAAAAGGCTGTGCGCGAGGACCCGAACTTCAACGAAGCAGAGCTGCCCATCCAGCACGCCGACAACATGCAGCACGCTGTGGAGCTGGCCCGTGCCTGCGCAAAGCCCGGTGACATCATCATCCTGTCCCCGGCCAGCGCATCGTTTGATCTGTACCCCAACTTTGAGGTGCGTGGCCGCGAGTTCAAGAAGATCGTCAACGAGCTGAAGTGATCGCGCAGGTCAGCACAAAAGCCCACCGCGCCCGCTTTTTAAATGCCTGCCGGGGGAAATGGGTGCTGGGGGCGACCCTGCCGCTGGATCTTGCCCTTTTTAGCAAAAGCCAGCCGTGGCGATTCTACGCAGGACCTACACTGGCGCTGGAACTCAGCGGCAGTACCGCATGGGCAGCAGGGCACGCAAACCCGGAAGAGCTGGCCAGCTTTCTGGCTTTCTGCGGGTGTGAGAGCATCATTTTAGACGAAAACGAATGCCCACCGCCTGCCGGGTGGTGCAAAGCTGAAACGCTGACCGTATTCGGCCTTGCACCCGGCAAGGCTCTGCCGCTGCCCGCTGCAGACGAGACGCTCTGGGCCGGACTGACCCTTGACAGAGAACCCTCTGCCATGGATGTGGCACGGGCGCTCTACCCGGCGGATACGGCAAAGCAGGAGGACTTTTACTCCGAGCTTTGCACAAAGCGCACCCGCGGCAAAGCCCTTGTGTGGGCGCTGCGGCAGGGGAGTGAAACGATCTGCACGGTAGGGACCTATGCCCTTGCGAACAGGCAGGCCTACATGGCCTGCGGGCAGACAGCCCAGCCTTTGCGGGGCAAGGGCATCGGCGGGCGGCTCATTGTGCAGATGGCGAACGAGCTTGCCGCCAAGGGGGAGCACCCGGTGTTTCTCTGCAGCCCGGAGCGGGTGCACTTTTATACCCGGCTTGGCTTTGAAAAGCTTGCGGAGTATATTCGTTATGTGCCATCGTAGTTTGTCGGCTGACACGTCGGAAGTTTCTCTGAGGACCGTCCGCTGGGGTGGGACCCTGTTGCCCGCAGGGCAATAGGGCGGGCGATGGAATGGCCCGAATCGTGTCCGAGGAGAAAGCTGCCGACGCGTCAATTCATGTAAGCTTTATCCCAAATCATAAATTAAGGAACCGTTATAATGTCAATGCTGAACCACTTTTTCAATTACAAACCCGAAGTTCTGGCGCTGGACGAAAAGGCTATGGAGCTGTGCCAGCCCTACTTCCGCCATATGGAGGAGATCCGCGATTTTAACCAGCTCAAAATGCTGAAAGCCTTTGCGGATACCCAGATGTCCTCCACCGATATGCTGGGCACCACCGGCTACGGCCTGTGGGATACCGGCCGCGCAAAGCTGGAGCAGATCTTTGCCGAGGTGATGGGCGCAGAGGATGCCCTCGTGCGCAGCCAGTTCCAGAGCGGCACCCACACGCTGGCTGTGGCGCTGTTCGGCCTGCTGCGGGCAGGGGACACCCTGCTGGCCGCCACCGGCCGTCCCTACGATACGCTGGAAGGCGTGATCGGTCTGGACGGCAAGGGCAGGGGCACCGGCACCCTGATGGATTACGGCATCCGGTACGATGAAGCTCCGCTGAAAGCCGACTTCACCCCGGATTATGACCTGATCGCCCAAAAGGCCCCCGGTGCAAAGGTGTGCCACATCCAGCGCAGCCGCGGCTATCTGCAGCGCAATGCCTTTGATCTGGAAACGATCCGAAAAATTGCGGATACCGCCCGCGCCGCAAACCCGGACATCATTATTTTTGTGGATAACTGCTACGGCGAGTTCACCCAGACGCAGGAACCCTGTCAGATGGGCGCAGACCTTGTGGTGGGCAGCCTGATCAAGAACCCCGGCGGCGGCATCGCTCCCACCGGCGGCTACATTGCGGGCCGCAAAGACCTTGTGGAGCTGTGCGCTTACCGCCTGAATGCGCCCGGTCTCGGCAAGGATCTGGGCTGCACGCTGGAAACGCCCCGTGATATGTATCTGGGCTTCTACTATGCGCCCGGCGTGGTGTGCGAGGCCATCAAGACCGCCATTTACGCCCAGTGTATGCTGGAGCTGCTGGGCAAGAATCCAGTGCCGCGCTACTGCGACGACCACAACGACATCGTCACCTGCTTTGATGCAGGCACTGCGGATGCGCTCATCGGCTTCTGTCAGGGTATTCAGGCTGCAAGCCCCGTGGACAGCTATGCCGCCCCGGAACCTTCTCCGGAGCCGGGCTATACCGACGAGGTGGTCATGGCAAGCGGCAGCTTTACACAGGGCAGCACCATCGAGCTTTCCTGCGACGGCCCGCTGCGTGAGCCGTACACCTGCTACCTGCAGGGCGGTCTGAACTTTGCTGCCAGCCGTGCAGGCGTGCTGCTGGCCATCCAGAAGGCTTATTTTAAGGACTGAAAAGGGGAGAGCGCATGCCTGTTTTAAGTGACCGTGTGGGGCTGAAGCACAATGTTCCGCAGGGCACCTATTTTGTGATGATCGATATTTCCGATTTTCTGGCGCTGCCCCAGTTCAAGGGCTGGACCGACCTGCAGTTCTGTGAGTGGATGATCCGGGAAGTGGGCGTGGCCGCTGTGCCTGGCTCCAGCTTCTTCCGGGAGCCGGTGAACCACCTGATCCGGATGCACTTTGCCCGCGGCACCGATGTGCTGGACGAAGCCGTCCGCCGGCTGAAAAAGCTGCAGGCATTCCTGAAATAAAAGCAAAACAAAAAACAACAACGCCGCAGGAAGTTTCCTGCGGCGTTGTCTCTTTCCCGATACTCTATACACGATTCATCACACGGCGTGGCGCTGCACGGTGGGCATTGGCTCCACAAGAGCGGGATGCATCCCCTCGCGGTAGTCCAGGTCGCCCTGATCCATACCGCGCAGCAAGACCTCGGCGGTGGCAATGTTGGTGGCAATGGGTACGCTGTGCATATCGCACAGGCGGAGCAGATTCTGCTCGGTGATGCTGGCGGCATCCGCTTTCAGCGGGTCACGGAAGAACAACACCAGATCCACTTCGTCGCACGCAATGCGGGAAGTGATCTGCTGCACACCGCCCAAGCGCCCGGAGAGATAACAGTGCACGGGCAGGCCGGTAGTCTGCGCCAGCATCCGTCCGGTGGTACCGGTAGCAATGATTGTGTTTTTGGACAAAATGGCGCTGTAAGCAGTGCAGAACTGCAGTGCAAGCTCTTTGCGGGAATCGTGTGCAAGAATGGCGATCGTCATAGTACTCTCTCCTTTGCTGTCAGTATAGTACTGTGTACGGCGAACAATTCATAGACGGAAAATGAAACACCGTGAAATCGTTATCAAAATTTCCAATATAGTTTTACCGCAACAAAACCGTGCTTGTCAAGAGCTTTTTATACTTTTTACCAGATAAAATGGAGAAAGTGAGATTATTACTTTGTATGAATTGGAGAAAACTGGGATACAATCATCTATATCAGTGAGCGAACAGGAAAGGAAGATTGAAAACATAATTCAGCTTTTTGTCTTTACTGAAAGAACATTCCATGGGAATAAAACAAAAAAACAGGCTGGCGCAAATCGCACCAGCCTGTTTCGGAAAAAGCTTTTCAGTTTCGTTTCTAAATTATGAATATTATGGAGAAAACGCTCACTCCCGATTTCCGCACTGGAAAGGTGGGTTCAGCGGGCTTTAGCGAATCTGACCATTGCCGTGGATGATATACTTGTAGCTGCACAGCTCGGCCAGTCCCATGGGGCCACGGGCGTGGAGTTTCTGGGTGGAGATGCCCATTTCACACCCAAGGCCGAATTCACCGCCATCCGTAAAGCGGGTGGAACAGTTCACATACACGGCGGCGCTGTCCACTGCGGCAGTGAACAGGTCGGCATGGGCCTGTGTCTGGGTCAGGATGGCCTCGCTGTGGCCGGTGGAGTGCTCAGCAATATGCCCGATGGCCTCCTCCACGCTGTCCACGACCTTGACCGCGAGGATGTAGTTCAGAAATTCGGTGTCAAAGTCCTTTTCTCCGGCAGGGGTGCCGGAGATGATGGCGGCTGCGCGCTTATCCAGCCGCAGCTCCACCGGGTGCAGGCCCTTTGCCGCGCGGTCCGGGCCAAGGCGCTGGGCCAGACGGGGCAGGAACTGCCCGGCAATGGCAGAGTGCACAAGGCACACTTCCTCGGCGTTGCACACGCTGGGGCGGCTGGCCTTGGCGTTCTCGATGATGTCCAGAGCTTTGTCCAGATCGGCGGTGTCGTCTACGTACACATGGCAGATGCCGGTGCCGGTCTGGATGCAGGGGACCTTGGCGTTCTGAACGCAGGCACGGATCAGCCCGGCGCCGCCGCGCGGGATCAGCAGATCCACATAGCCTACAGCGGTCATCAGAGCGTTGGCAGAAGCATGGGTGGTGTCCTCGATCAGGCAGACCGAAGTCTCGGGCAGAACGGCCTTTTTCAGGCCCTGCCGCAGAACGGTGACGATGGCATGAGCACTGCGCCATGCTTCCTTGCCGCAGCGCAGGATGCAGGCGTTGCCGCTTTTGATGGCAAGGGCGGCAGCATCGCTGGTCACATTGGGGCGGCTCTCGTAGATAATGGCGATCACGCCCATGGGCACAGCCGTCTTTTCAATGACAAGCCCGTTGGGGCGCTCCACCCGGTTCAGCACCCGGCCCACCGGGTCGGGCAGAGCGGCAACCTCGCGGATGCCCTGCGCCATGGCTTCAATGCGCGGTGCGGTCAGGGCCAGACGGTCCAGCATCACATCGCTGATGTGCCCTTTGGCAGCAGCCATATCCTCGGCGTTGGCAGCAAGGATGGCCGCCTGATCGTCTGCGCTGCACAGCGCATCTGCCATGCCCAGCAGGGCCGCGTTGCGGGCGGTGTTATCGGCCAGCGCAAGGGCACTTTTGGCGCTGCGGGCGGCTTCCAGAATTTCCTGTGTGGTCATGTGTTCAGTCCTCCTTGCGGGCCGCAAAGCGGGTGCCTGCGGGCTTGTCTGCGGCAATGTCGTACAAAAGCTCCGGGTGTGCGCCGTTGGCAATGACCATATCGGCACCGCTGCCCGTTACCATGCGGGCAGCGCGCAGCTTGGTGGCCATGCCGCCGGTGCCAAGGGCCGAACCGGCACCATCGGCCAGAGCCATCACCTCGGGGGTGATCTCCTCCACCAGCGGGATGAGCTTTGCGTCCGTGTGGGTGTGGGGATTGGCGGTGTACAGGCCGTCGATGTCACTCAGCAGCACCAGCAGGTCAGCCTTGGCGCAGCAGGCCACGATGGCCGCCAGCGTGTCGTTGTCGCCAATGGAGGTGATCTCATCGGTGGCAACGGTGTCGTTTTCGTTGATGATGGGCAGGGCACCCAGCTCCAGCAGGCGGGACAGGGTGTTCTGAAAGTTCACGCGGCGTTCGGTGTGCTCCACGTCCACGCCGGTGAGCAGGATCTGCGCCACGGTGTGATTGTAGGCGTTGAACAGCCGGTCGTAGGTGTACATCAGCTCACACTGGCCCACAGCGGCGCAGGCCTGCTTGGTGGTGGTGTCCTTTGGGCGGGTTGGCAGTGAGAGCTTGCCCACGCCCATGCCAATGGCACCGGAGGACACCAGAATGACCTCATGGCCCTCGTTTTTCAGGTCGCTGAGCACCTTGACCAGCTGTTCTGTGTGGCGGATGTTCAGCCGTCCGGTGGCGTATGCCAGAGTAGAAGTGCCTACTTTTACAACGATGCGCATGATATCCTTAACCCTTTCCCATTTCCTTTGTCTTATTGTACGAGGCGATCACGGCATCCATCACCGCACCGCGCAGGCCGTGCTCTTCCAGCACGCGCACGCCCTGAATGGTGCTGCCGCCGGGGCTGCATACAGCATCCTTGAGTTCGCCGGGATGCTTTCTGCTTTCCAGCACCAGCTTTGCGCTGCCCAGAACCATCTGCGCGGCATATTCCTGCGCTTTGGCGCGGGGCAGGCCGCAGGCCACGCCGCCGTCGGCCAGAGCCTCAATAAACTGGTACACCCATGCCGGGCCGCAGCCGGAAACGCAGCTGGCGGCATCGATCAGACTTTCCGGCACGGCATCCAGACGGCCCGCAGGAGCCATGATCCTGAGGAAGGCTTCTTCTTCCTCAGCGGTGACATTGCTGGAACAGTACTGGATCATACCCTCGCCCACCGAAGCCGGGGTGTTGGGCATGATGCGGATCACAGGAAAGTCCTCACCGGCCATCTCCTGAATACGGGCGATCGAAAGGCCCGCTGCCATGCTGCACAGCACAAAACGGCTGGGGCGCTCGTCAAAGGTGAACTTGAGCGGCTGGAGCAGAGCTTCCATCATCTGGGGCTTTACCGCCAGAAAGATCAGGTCGCAGTCACCGGCCACCTCAGCATTGGTGGCTGTTTTGCAGCCCAGTTCTTTGGCCAGTGCCTGTGCCTTGGCCGCAGTGCGGTTTGCCAGAAAAACCTTCTTAGGGTCAACAGCTTTGCAAACGGCACGGGCGATGGCTCCACCCATGTTGCCGCAGCCCAGAAAACCAATGGTATCCATCATAGTTTGTACCCTCCCTCAAAACGGCACTTCAATCACAGCCGTCTGCTCCCATTCTAAGCGTAGAGGAATATAAAATCAAGGGCCTTTTCCGCTTTTTTGCCGGAAGAAGCCGCTTTTGCAGGCATTGCGCACCGCCGGAAGGGGTTTGGGGGGCAGAGAAATAGCTTTTGAAGCGAGAAACTGCCGGAGCGAAAACGCAGGAAGGCATTCTTTGTTTACAAAATGGACAGAATCAATGCTTGCAATCGGAACGACTTTTGCGGTATTATAATGTACGAAGCTGCCAATCGCCGTACGCAGCGGGAAAAATTTCTACGGTCGGGAAAGGAAGGTTTTTGTGTCACAAACAACGAAGCGGGCACTGGAAGCATCGCTGAAAAAGCTGCTGCTGGAAAAGCCCCTCAATAAGATCACGATCAACGATATCACCGAGGACTGCGGCGTGAACCGCATGACCTTCTACTACCACTTCAAGGATATTTACGATCTGGTGGACTGGATCCTGATGGAAGATGCGGCCAAGACGATGGAAGGCCGCCAGAGCTTTGATACATGGACCGAAGCATTTCTGGACATCCTGCACCAGATCCGGGATAACAAAGCACTGGTGCTGAACGTATACCGCTCTGTGGGTCGTGAACAGGTGGAGCAGTATCTGTACAAGCTTCTGGACCCCATGCTGAAGGAATTTGCGGATCGCGAATGCCGCGACATCACCGTGCAGGACGATGACAAGCAGTTTGTGGTGGATTTTTACAAATATGCGCTGGTGGGCGTGGTGCTGGAATGGATCCGCCGGGATATGAAGACCGAGCCTGCTGTGATGGTAGAACGTATGGGACGGATGCTGCAGGGCGATCTGCGCCGCGCGTTATGCCGCCTTGCCAGCAATAAGATCCATCTGGAACAGGACGGTTGAACCGGAAGAACGACACAAAATTTTATCATAATCCGCGCCGTGATGGGTTTTCTATCACGGCGCTTTTTCTGTTTATGGCAACTTGTGGGATAGAATGGTAGAGTAATGGCATAGAAATAGAAAAAGAGATTTCCGAAAAATACCGTTTGGAGGAAAAGGATAATGAATACTTCTGTTGAGAGCCTGACTCATAAAATGCAGCGTGCTGCCGTTGGTAAAATGGTGGACGTGGTGCTTTCTCATGCCGATAAAGACCGTCAGAAAACCGTGGGACAGCTGGTGGATGTTGCAAAGCAGTTCTATGGCAGTTCGTTCAGCGCTGAAGCCTACGAACACGCCAGACAGACCCTGACCGACCCCGACAGCAAGTGGTCCAAGCTCATCAACTGTGTGCTGGATCAGACCGACCCCAACGTGGCCCGCACCATGGCGCTGAATCTGGGCTACGAGGCTTTCTTCCGCGGCACCAAGACCATCCGCGAGAACCGCGTGAAGTATCAGTGCAACATCCCCTGGCTGATCCTGTTCGACCCCACTTCCGCCTGCAATATGCACTGCGTGGGCTGCTGGGCCGGTGAATACGGTCACAAGAATAACCTCAGCTTTGAGGATATGGACAAGATCGTTACCGAGGGCAAGGAGCTGGGCGTGTACCTGTACATGCTGACCGGCGGTGAGCCGCTGGTGCGTAAGGCTGATATCCTCAAGCTGGCGGAGAAGCACAATGATGTGCAGTTTGCCATCTACACCAACTCCACCCTCATCGATGAGCCCTTCTGCAAAGAGGTGGTGCGTCTGGGCAACATTGCCTTCATGCTGTCCATCGAGGGCACCCCGGAGACCAACGATGCCCGCCGCGGTGAGGGGCATTATGCCGCTGTTATGCATGCTATGGATCTGCTCAAGGAGCACGGCATCGTGTTCGGCACGTCCATCTGCTACACCCGCGATAATATCGAAGCTGTTACCAACGATGAGTTCATGCGTTTCCTGTGCGAGAAGGGTGCACACTTCGGCTTCTACTTCCACTACATGCCCGTGGGCAACGAGGCAGCACCGGAACTGATGCCTACCCCGGAGCAGCGCAAATATATGATTGACCGCATCCGCTATCTGCGCTCGGAAGAGTGCGATATCCCGTTCTACCCGATGGATTTCCAGAACGATGGCGAGTTCGTGGGCGGCTGCATTGCCGGCGGACGCAACTACTTCCACATCAACTCTGCCGGTGACGCAGAGCCGTGCGTGTTCATCCACTACTCCAATGCCAATATCCACGACCAGAGCATTCTGGAAATCCTGCACAGCCCGCTGTTCATGGCTTATCACAACGGCCAGCCCTTCAACAAGAACCATCTGCGTCCCTGCCCGATGCTGGAAAACCCCGAACTGCTGCAGAAGATGGTGCACGAGACCGGTGCCCACAGCACCGACCTGCAGTCCCCGGAGAGCGTGGAGCACCTGTGCGAGAAGTGCAAGAGCTACGCCGCCAACTGGCAGCCCACTGCGGACGAGATCTGGTCCCACACCAAGATCCGCGAGAGCCGCTACGAGAACTACAAGGACTGGAAGCCCTCGCAGCCCATTGAAAAGTAACGAAGGCAGACATCATAATGCAAACAAAGCCCAGGCGTTCCATTGAAGTGCGCTCCGTTAAGTAGGCAGAGAAATAATATCAGTTTTTGTTCGCCGTTTCCACAAGGAGACGGCGAATTTTTTTGTGCAAAAGTGATGGTTCTTTCTTGACATAAAAACACCCCCAGAGTACGCAGAGTTTTGGTTTTACTCTGTCTACTCTAGGGGGAGCATATCACACTCAGAGAGGGTCTTGCTGTTTCATGAAAGAGTGGTTTTGAAAATTACCAGAACCAGTAGCGCTTTTTCAGCACAACATATGCAATGCCGATCAGAACCACTACAACACCACCGGCAATGAAGAAGGTCCAGTTGATATTGGCAAATTTCAGGTTCTGGTTGGTCAGCAGATAACGGCCTGCAGTATCGGCAGTGATGATGCCGTCGGTGTAGCTGTTCAGGTACTGCCACTTGTTGGAGACGGCGTTGTACAGATACAGGCGGGTATAGGTGCTCACATCCAGATCGATGCGCACCGAGCAGGGAAGAGCCGTGCCCTTGTCCAGCTCAAACTCGATGCCCTGATCGGACTCAGTCAGGATGAGCATGGTGTCCAGCTCACTGGTGGTGCTCTTGACACCGCTGCCTGCAATCTGCATGGTGTAGCCATCGCCCACCACGCACAGGGTCTTGCCGGTGGTGCGCAGCGCATTGAGGATATCACCGGTCACGGTAGGCACCTCGGCCTGTGTGAAAACGATCTCGTTGTCCTCACTGTCCTGAATGGCCTGCACAACGGGATCGATCTCGATGGGAGTATCGTTATCCGGTTCGGTGGAGCTGCTGTCCGAAGAATTATCGGAAGAAGATGCAGCCGAACGGTTGACGATGACCGTGACCATGGCGGATGCAGTGCCGTTGGAAACGGTAATGGAAGTAGCGCCGGTGCCCACAGCCGTGATCACGCCGCTGGGGCTGACCGTGGCAATGTTGCTGTTGGCGGACTTATAGGTGAACTTCTGGGAAGCGGAAGAAGGCTTGACACTGGCGGTCAGGGTGCGGGTGGCACCGGGCTTGAGCACAACGTAGGAAGGATTCACCGTGACGACCTGACCGCTGTTGGAAGAACCAGTGCTGGCGGTGCCGGTGCTGGAGTTGGGAATACTCATGACCGTGACATTGGTGGTAGCAGTCACCGAACCGCAGGTAGCGGTAATGGTGGCGGTGCCGGGGGCAATGCCGGTAACACGGCCGAAATTGTTCACCGTGGCGACCTTCTCATTGGAAGAGGTCAGGGTGACGGTGGCATAGTTGGAAGCCGAAGTAGGCCGCACCTGCAGCTGTGCCGAGACCGAGTTGCCAACATAGATGGTGTTGGAGGAAAGGGAAAGGTCCATCTCGGTAACGATCATGGAAGAATCCATGGAGACAACGATGGTGTAGGCACAGATCTGGTTGCCTGCGGCAGCGGTGATGCGGGTGGTGCCTACGCCCACAGCCTGCACGACACCGGAGTTGCTCACGGTCAGAATGGAAGTATCGTCCGAGATAAAGACAACCGAGTCGGTAGAGTTGCGCGGACGCACCACAGGAGACAGCTGCTGAGAGGAACCCAGCAGCATGTTGGCGGTATAGCTGCCGGCCTCAATGCTTTCGGCAGGCACGTCCTGATCCCACGGCATGGCAACGCCGCTCAGGGCAAGGCCGGAGACAGGGCTTGCTGCGGCCGCAGACACAGCTGTGCCGCAGGCCAGCAGGCAGAGCGCTGCCGCACAGACGGCCAGTTTTTTTGCGGTTGATTTCATAGTAAGTGTACCTCTTTGGGTGATATAACGGCGGCTGGCAGTCAGCACAGCTCCGGTTTAGCGGAACAGAACGCCCAGGGCTTCCATTGCGTACTCGAAATAGGTGACCTGATCGTACTCCACGCGGGCAGTAACGCTCATGCCGTTGGAAAGATCCACCTTGTCGCCGCTGCGGCTCACCACATAAGTGGCATCGGGCTTAATGGTCATCTTATAGTAGGAAGCGTTGGAGCTGGCCGTCACGTCACTGTCAATGGCCGTTACAGTGCCGGTCAGGGTGCCATAGGAATACTCCGAAAGGCCGGTAATGGCGATCTTGCACGGGTCACCCACATGAAGCAGCGGGCGGTCATTCACAGTGACCATGGCAACGATCTCCAGATCGTCGTTCTCGCTGGCAACAGTGGCCAGCGGGGAGCCTGCGCTCAGCACCATGCCCTCTTTGTAAGGAGTATCCATGTGGATCACACCGGAGGTTGGGGCGTAGATGTAGTAATCGTTGGCACCGGTGTTCAAGGCATCGAGCTGAGCCTGAACGTTGTCCACGTTGCTCTGTGCGCTGGTAATGCTCTGGGAGATGGACTGCATGGTGGAGTAGTACAGAGCTTCTACTTCGCTCTGGCTCTGCTCCATCATGGTCTTGATCTGAGCATCGGAGTAACCGGCAGCCTGATAGGCCGTGGCATCAAAGGTCTTCTGGGAGACCTGGCTCTTGTAGGTCTCGTACTGATAGTAGTAGGGCTGATCTTCAGGGTTTGTCTCGCTGAAGTAGTTGGTATCATCCTGCACGCACTGCAGCAGCTTGTTGTACTGGTCCAGCTGGGTCTGGTAGATCTTGAGCTGGCTTTCCAGGTTATCCTGCTGCATGTCGATATCCGTGCTCTTGATGTGGGCCACGAGGTCGCCCTCGTTCACATAGCTGCCCTCCGAAATATACATCTCGGTAATGGAGCCGGAATAACTGGACATGATATAGGTTTTATTGCTGGCCTGCACGGTGCCTGCGTTCTGGCTGACATAAATGCGGTTGGTATGGGTGCTCCATACCACCAGAAACAGCATGAAGATGCCCACCAGAATGACAAAAGCGTAGCCATAAGGCGGCAGCTTTTTTTCCATCATGATGCGGCGGTCCTGCAGATCCGAAAGGTTCTGAACTTTAATCGTCATAATTACTTGGTCTCCATAAAGACATCGACCACGGCATCATCCTCATCCTGATTGACATAGATGGTATAGGAGGTGCCGGTCAGTTTCTGCTCATTCTCAAAAGCGTGGACCTGCAGCTTGTAGGAAGCCAGCTGGCTTTCGGGCATGGGGCCGGTGTAGTGGGCATACAGGCAGTTCTTCACGCGCAGAATAGCATCCATATGGTAGTCCTGCTCCATCTGGCCGATGAACTGGGTAGCCTGCTGCATCATGTACAGGTGCATCTGACGGTCCTCACCAACCACCATGGCCTGCACAATGGGGCCAATGGGCTGTGCGTTGTTGCTCTTGATAAAGTTGTGCATCTGGGTCAGCACCACGGGCAGACTGGCCATCTCTTCCGGATGGATCTCACGGGAGAGCACATTGGTGAGCTTCAGGGTCTTGTTCTCGGCTACTTTGATCTCTTTCATGTTGAATACCTCGGTTTCTTTTCAGATTTACCTCAGAAGAGGCAGTAATAGGCAATCGAGAAAGGGGAGAAAACCGCTGCAGAGAGCAACACCCTCTCCGCTCCCGATCGCCTACTACTTATAAAAGTAATAGGGATCTTGCAAATAAAATGTGCCCGGAGGCGTTTTGCCTCCGGGCACACCATAGTGAGGCATAGTTACCTGAGCAGGCGGGGCCTGTTCAGGATAACACCATCTACTTCTACTAAACAGAAAGTCTTTCTAGTTCTTTTTTATCTGACACAGCAAAACCATGTCAAATCAAGCTATCCATCATGAATGACTCCCTTTCATATGTAACCGGGTGCGCACCCGGCTGCAACACATCAATAGGTGATCGACTCACCGTCGTCATCCTCTTCCACCACGGCCTGCATGACAGACTGCTTGGGCTCTGCCTTTTTGTTGCGGTAGATACCCTGCTGCATGTTCCACAGCTCGTAGTACTTGCCTTCCTTGGCAAGCAGCTCATCGTGCGTGCCGCGTTCCACGATCTTGCCGTGATCCATCACAAGGATCAGATCACAGTCACGAACGGTGGACAGGCGGTGAGCTACAATCAGCATGGAACGATCTGCAAGCTGATCGTAGATCATGTTGAAGATCAGATTTTCCGTAGCAAAGTCCAGATTACTGGTGGATTCATCCAGAATGTAGAGGTTAGAATCTTTCAGGAAAGCGCGTGCCAGCGCAATGCGCTGCTTTTCACCGCCGGACAGACCGTTGCCTGCTTCTTCCAGATAGGTGTTATACTGCAGGGGCAGATGACGGATAAAGTCGTGAGCATCTGCCTTCTTGGCAGCTTCCTTAACTTCGTCCATCGTAGCGTCCATACGGGAAACGCGGATGTTATCATAAATAGTCTTGCTGAACAGCTCAACGTTCTGCGGCACATAAGAAATTGCGCGGCGGACAGAGTCATTGGTGTATTCAGCCAGATTCACACCGTTCAAGTCGATCTCGCCATCTTCCGGCTCATAATACTTGAGCAGAAGCTTGGTGATCGTGGATTTGCCGCTGCCGCTGCTGCCCACCAGCGCGACCTTTTTACCGGCCGGAATGGTAAAGCTGATGTGATCCAGTGCAGGGGCACGGTTGCCATAACGGAAAGTGACATCCTTGAACTCGATATCGCCCTCCACCTTGTCCAGATCGGTGCGGTCTTCGTCGCCGACCGTCTCGGAGGGATAATCCATGATCTCGCCCAGACGCTTCATGGAAATGCTGGCCTCCTGAATCTGCATCTGCAGACCGATCAGGTTGCTCAGCGGGGAAGTAAAGTAAGAGGACAGCGTGCTGAAGGCCATGAATCCGCCCAGTGTCATCTCACCCTTCAGAACCTGACTGATACCCACATAGGTGGTCAGCATGCTGAAACCGGTGGAAATGAAGGAGGAAATCAGGCCCTGCGTGGTGCTGATCTTGCTGGAGCGCAGGCTGATCTTCAGGCTCTTGATGTACTCACGCTCGAGGTTCTCCATTTCGGTATCCTCGTTGGCGTTGCACTTGACCGTCTCAATGCCGCGCAGGCTTTCGATCATCTGGCTGTTCAGTGCAGCGGACTGCACCATGGTCTCTTCGTTGATCTTTTTGTAAGGCTGCTTGTAGATCAGCACCAGCAGAATGCTGACCAGAGCCATGAACAGCGAGATCGAGAAGAGCATCGCATTCATGCGGAACAGGATAATACCGGTGATAATGGCCATCGAGATATCCATGATCAGGCTCAGCGCAATGCTGGTGAAGATGGATTTGATGGTGTTTGCATCCGAATAACGGGTGGTGATATCACCAGTCTTGCGGGTGGCAAAGAACTTCATGGGCAGACGGAAGATATGCCCGAAGTAACCCAGCATCAGCGGAATATCGATCTTGATGGATAGGTGAATCAGAACCCACTGCCGGACAAAGCCCACCAGCGTATTGGTGATGCTGACCATGCTGAACACAAGGATCAGCGTGACCAGCAGATTGTCTAGGCCATATGGCAAGACCTCGTCCATCAGGATCTTGTTGAACATGGAGGAGGCAATGCCCAGGATCGTAACGATCAGAGAACTCAGGATCGCATAGGCAAAGAGCTTCTTCTGGGGCAGCAACAGGTCGACGTAACGCTTGAACATGCCGCCCTTTTCGATCTTACCACCCTTGAACTCCGAGGTGGGGTTCATCAGCAGCAGAACACCGGTAAAGTTCTTGTAGAACTCATCCAGAGAGATCTTTTTCAGCTCGCTGCCAGGGTCGCCGATCACGACGTAATCCTTGCACTTGTGTTTTTTGCCGTTCTTCTCATCTTCCTTGGCGGCTTCGGCTTCTTTCAGCATGTGCCGACGACGCTCACCGTCATCTTTGATGGTGGTCTTTTTAAAGACGACCACAAAGTGGGCCAGACCCTGATCGGTGATGACCTGCGCAATGCAGGGCAGCGAGAAATCGCTGAGGAAATTTTCACGGTCTACGCGAACCGCTGCAGTGGTGAAACCCAACTCATTAGCGGCTTTCTGCAAACCAACAAGGTTCGTGCCTTTCAGGTCGGTACCCATCATATCGCGCAGGCGGGTGATGGTAACTTCCTTTTTGTAATGGAGGCACACCATTGCGAGGCAGGCAGCCGCACAGTCAGTGGTGTCGTGCTGCCGGACATAGGTATAACGCATAGATGCTTCCTTTGATCATATACAAATTTATTCAAACAGCGGCAGGCGTTTTGAAGAAGCGGCCTGCCGCAGATCTGACAACGTGAAAAGAGCCGGAGCCTGAAACAACAGCACAGAGGCCGGTGCTTTGTCCTGTCCTGCGGAGAACCATGACAAAACACCGGTCGGCTGCTATCAAAAGAAGGGAGCACCTACCCTTTGATCTGTGTGCCGGACTTTGGAAAAACAGATACAAATTCCCAAAGCTTATAAGCAGTATACCACAATGTGACATCTTCTTCAAGTAGTCAAATTTTAAGAAATCATTATGCTTGATGTTTTTTTCGCATGGATGCTGTGCTTTTGGGACAGAGAAGCCCAAAAACAGAGGAGAAACACGACTGCATGGCTGTACAGAAAAAGGGGGTAGTATGGGACAAACAAAAAAGGCAATGTTCTGTGGAACATTGCCTTTTCTTCTGGCGCCTCTTGCCTGACTCGAACAGGCGACACCCTGATTAACAGTCAGGTGCTCTAACCGACTGAGCTAAAGAGG